>ULYQ01018540.1_pt1 | contig 18396 bp, 21 predicted proteins | sample 1962271 | NCBI WGS metagenome assembly ULYQ01 (sample SAMEA4835865, study PRJEB28245) | human gut metagenome | biome: gut microbiome; material: fecal sample | place: Denmark | collected 2008
GACTAGGTGCAACAACCTCAGAAGGATTTAACCTTGCAAGTTCTGCCATCACAAGATTTAACGATGCTTGAGTAACTTTAAATTCTCCAGTTGAAATGTCAGTATAAGAAAACCCAAACAAATCACTTTTTTCATCTTTATAAATGGCACAAATATAATTATTAGAATTTTGATTTAATAAATTACTTTCAGTTAAAGTACCAGCGGTGATAACTCTTGTAACACCACGTTTAACAAGACCTTTCGCAAACTTTGGATCTTCCAATTGGTCGCAAATTGCAACTTTATAATTCTTCTGCACAAGCTTTTCCAAATACGCATCAGCAGCTTTATAAGGAATACCCGCAAGAGGAATTCTACCCATTTTTGCACCAGCATCACGACCCGTTAATGTAAGTTCAAGCTCTTTAGACATTATAAGAGCATCTTCAAAAAAAGTTTCGTAAAAATCGCCAAGTCTATACCATAATAAAATTCCAGGATTTTCCTGTTTAATTTTCAAGTATTGTTGCATTACAGGAGTAGTTTCTTCTGGATTAACATCCCAACTATTTATGTGATTGATTTCAGACTTGGTCATATTATAATATTCATATAAAAATGAAAGGATTTCAACATGGGCTGTTTAAAAAACGTAACAAGAGCAATATTTTTTACGGTTTTAATCGTAGGTTTCATGACCCTTGGAGGTCAAGACTGGATAAAACAACAGTTCATGAATTTTGTAAATCCATCAAAAGATGTTGTACTTGAAAGAGCTCAAAAAATTGGTGACTTTTCAAAAGTAAACAGAGAATTTGAAATTGAAAAAGCAGCTGGAGTTTTAGGATACAACGCAGTACTTGCAGAACATAAAGCTTCTGGGCAAAAAATGGTAGTTGTGGATTCTGGGAAAAAACAAATTTTAACCCAAGAGGATATCAAATCTTCACGAGCGGAAGAAAAAATCAAAGCTGCAATCAACAAAATTAAATACCAATCAGCAGCGGTAGAGGAATTTCACGTTACAGAACAAGGAACAATGAAATCTTACGGGAAAGAAATTCCATACGTAAAATTCACCGCAAGAATTAAAAAATTCCCAATTGGAGAGATTTCTGGAATAATTTCAGTTGTCCAAGATTCAAAAGGGAATGATAAAATCTTAATTTCTGCTAACGAAAAAAGCAAATATTCGCAATTGATTTCTAATGAATTTTTCAAAGAAATCAAATAAAATATACGAAAAAGTAAAAATAAATATTGACATTTAATTTTGAGCGGGTAGAATAAATATTGTTGATAATTAAATATTGGGACGTCGCCAAGTGGTAAGGCAGCTGGTTTTGGTCCAGCCATCTCGGAGGTTCGAATCCTTCCGTCCCAGCCATTTAAAAGACATTCGAAAGAATGTCTTTTTTATTTGTCAATTAACTCTTGACAACGACCTATAAAGATATAACATGAAATTGCCCCCATATGGAGTTGCTTATGCGAACTCGATTTAATAGATTTAAAGATACATATAAATATAAATTTCGGAAAGGAGTCCAAATGAAAACCCCGATTAATTTTAGTAAAGCCGTAATTATTGGTTGCGGATTTGTTGGTTCAGCTTCTGCATTCAGTCTTATGGAAAGCGGATTATTCAGAGAATTAGTCCTCATCGATGCAGACAAAAAAAGAGCGGAAGGGGAAGCTATGGATATTAGCCATGGCATTCCATTTTCTAAACCAATGAAAATATATGCTGGAGATTATGATTCAATAAAAGATGCTGGTATTATTATCATTACAGCAGGTGCAAACCAACAACCAGGAGAAACTAGACTTGATTTAGTTAAAAAGAATATCAATATTTTCAAATCTATTATCCCAGAAATCAAAAAACGAGATTTCAATGGAATTTTACTTATCGTTGCGAACCCTGTTGATATTTTGACATACGTTGCAGTTAAATTAAGTGGACTTCCAGAAAGCCACGTAATTGGTTCAGGAACAGTTCTTGATACTGCAAGATTGAAATACGAAATAGGAAAACACCTCGACGTCGATGCAAGAAGCGTTCATGCATTCATTATCGGAGAACACGGAGATAGCGAGATTGCAGTATGGAGTAGTGCCAATGTTTCTGGTATTCCACTAAATAATTTCTGCGAAATGAGAGGTCATTACGATCACAAAAACGCAACAGAAAAAATCGCTTCTGACGTTAAAAATAGTGCCTACGAAATTATTTCAATGAAAAAAGCAACTAACTACGGAATTGCAATGTCTGTAAAAAGAATTTGCGAAGTAATTGTTAGAAATGAGCGTTCAATTCTTCCAGTTTCTTCAATTATGCACGGAGAATATGGAATTGAAAACGTTTCATTGAGTATGCCTTCTATCGTTGGTAAAGACGGCATAGAAACATTAGTACCAATATCTCTTAACGACGAAGAATTAAAACAATTACAAAATTCCGCAGAAAACTTAAAAGAAATTCTTTTACAAAATAATCTAGATTAATCATTCATTTATAAGACTAGAAAGCCTTGGAGTAATCTCCAAGGCTTTTTAATGCTTTTTATTATTTCGTAAGATTACAAGCATTACCCCAAATAAAATAAATATTACACCACACAATATTCTATACGTTAATTGTTCCTTAAAAAACAATACCCCCACAACAATTGCTGTTAAAGGTTCTAATGCACCTAATATTGCAGTAGAAGTTGAGCCAATTAACTTTATCGCTATTGTTATTGTTTCAATTGAAATAATCGTTGGTAGAATTGATAAACCTAACGTACACAACCATAAAAATGGGGAATGCAACACTTGTAATTGAGTACAAAATTTTAAATTATAAATATATACAAGCAATCCAAAAAGCATAACGTAAAAGCTAAGTTTTTCACCTTTCATATGCTTAACAGCTTTGTTATTTTTTACGCCAACTATATACAGCGCATATGATAACGCTGATAATAAAACAAGACCAACACCATACAAATTCAAAGATGCTCCAGAATTTGTATTATAAAGTAAAAATATTCCAAGTGAAGTCAGAAAGATTGCAAATACAACAGATTTTGTTATTTTTTCTTTGTAAAATAACGCCATAATTAAAGCAACAATAATCGGATAAATGAACAAAATCGTACAAGCTATTCCAACTGCTATGTACTTAAATGCACAAAATAAAGTTAAAGATGAAATAGAAAATAACATTCCAAACATAAATAAAGGTAAAAATTCATCTTTTGTAATTTTTAAAGAATGCTTTTTAATAAATTTTATCCAAATTGCATACAAAATAACCGCAATAAAATATCGATAAAACAACACCGAATTAACCCCGACACCTCGATTGTATAAAGGCAGGGCAAACAAGGGGTTTGTTCCATAACTAGCGGCGGCAATACACCCGTACACCAGTCCAACTTTGCGATTCTTTCTCATATCTTTTATTTACACCCAATACAAGTAATGTTCAATTAACAATTTTAATTAAACAACACCTTGAGCTATCATTGCATCTGCTAATTTCTCAAATGCCGCAATATTAGCCCCAGCAACATAATTTCCTGAACATCCACATTTTTCGCAAGCATTTTTACAAGAATTGAAAATATTTACCATAATCTGATGTAATCGACTATCAACTTCCTCAAATGTATAATAATAACGCATACTATTCTGTGACATTTCAATAGCTGAAGTTGCAACACCACCTGCGTTCGCAGCCTTTGCGGGTGCAACAAGAACTCCTTTTTCTAAGAAATAATCTGTTGCTTCTTGAGCACAAGGCATATTTGCACCTTCTCCAACAACAAACACACCATTTTCTAAAAGTGCCTTTGCAGAATTCAAACTTACTTCATTTTGTGTTGCACAAGGAAGAGCTATATCTGTTTTGATTGTCCAGATTGGAGAATCCTCTCCTGTTTTTTCTAAATATTGAGAATTTGAATGGACTTTCAAATATTCTTTTATTCTCCCTCTTTCAACTTCTTTTATTCGCTTAACTAACTCTAAGTCAATACCATTTTCATCATAAATACATCCGTTAGAATCACTCATTGCAACAACTTTTGCACCATACGAATATGCTTTTTCAGCAGCATAAATTGCTACATTCCCAGAACCTGAAATAGTAACAATTTTACCTTCCAAAGAATTTTGATGAGCATTCAACATTTCATTAATGAAATAAATTAATCCATAACCAGTTGCTTCTTTTCTCGCTAAAGAGCCACCATATGAAATTGATTTACCCGTTAATACTCCACCTTCATATGCTCCACGAATTCTCTTATACTGACCAAACAAATAACCAATTTCTCTTGCTCCAACACCAATATCACCAGCAGGAACATCCACATCTTGCCCAATATGTCTATATAATTCAGTCATAAAACTTTGGCAAAAACGCATAATTTCAAAATCAGATTTCCCCTTTGGATTAAAATCACTTCCGCCTTTTGCACCACCAATAGGTAATCCTGTTAGTGCATTTTTAAAAATTTGTTCAAAGCCCAAAAATTTCATTATACTTTGATTAACACTTGGATGGAATCTTAAACCTCCCTTGTATGGCCCAATCAAAGAACTAAATTGAACTCTGTAACCTCTGTTAACAACAATATTTCCACTATCATCACGCCAAGGAACTCTAAACGAAATTATTCTCTCTGGCTCAACGATTCTTTCTAGAATTGCTTCTTTTTCATATTCGGGATGAACTGATAACAATGGTTTAATAGTTTCCAAAACTTCACCAACAGCTTGCAAAAATTCTGGCTCATTTGAATTTTTCATTTTTGTATCGTTTAAAACTCGTTCTATATAATTATTCATTTTATCCATCCTATCCTATAATTTAAACATCTAACACATATGGTCGTAATTTATTTGAATACTCTTCATCCGCCTGTAAAAATCTATTTTCTCTCAACAAATCAGACATATTGGTTATTGAAACAAAATAGCCATTATAACCAGCAGTTTCACCTTGATTATAAAGACGTTTAGCCTTCAAATATGCCAAAACTTCTTTATGCTGAGGATTTCCATTTTCGTAGAAGAAATCAACAGCTTTCAATCTATCTTGATATTTTAATTCAACCGAACGACTAGAAAGTTCATTCGACAACGTAAATGAACGAATCTTTCTATCCCATTCTACACAAACTTTATCCACATAGCATAAAGAATCAGCCCAAGACAAAATATACGGAGTCCAAGATACATCTTCGTATGACAATAATGGTATTGGATGTTCTTGAACAAGTTTCGTTCTGTACATTTTATTCCAAACCGCAACATTATTGTATGTTTGAGTAAACAATAACCGCAAATATTCTTCTGGGTTTATCGCTTTATACGCAGGTAAAGGTAAAGTATGACGAACATAATATTTGTCATTATCGACTTTGTACAATCTTCCAATCGCAATATCCGCACCTGTTTTTTGCAAAGAATCGTACATTGTACTATACGCATCAGGCCTAATCATATCGTCACTATCAATAAATGCAATATAATGCCCTTTTGATTCAGCTATTCCATAATTTCTCGCTTCAGCAGCACCACCATTTTCCTTAAATATTTTTTTGAAAAACTGCGGATACATATTTTCATACCAACTCAAAATATCCTTAGTTTCATCAGTTGAACCATCATCAACAGCAATAACTTCAATTTCTTTCAAATCAGAAGCCAATGCAGAAGAAATACATCTAGAGATAAATTTTTGAGCATTATACGCAGGAATAACGACCGATAATTTGTAATCATTTGGTTTTTCCATATTTGCACGATTATTTTCATCCGCAACAGAAGCTTCATCTGATTCACAAGTAAAAACTTTTGCACCAAAAACATTTTTATACCCACGAATTTTGAATTTCTCCGCTGAATATTTTACCATTGCGATATGAGCAAGTCCATCATCAATATCTAAACATTCTACGCCATTTTTCAACAGCACATAACCATCAACATCACCGTTAAAAATCCACGATACAGCAACTTCTCCACCATATGCTTGGTTTACAACTAAATCTATTTTTGGAGTTTTATAAGTTTGAACCGCACACTTGGCTTCTAAATCTCCATATAACCGATTGCCATTTTCTATAATAAATGGTTTAACTTTAAACTCGCAAAACTCACCAGGAACAACATTTTCAACAGTATATTTTGCTTCAGTCGTACTTACAAATCCAGTAAAGTTTCCATCTTGAGTTCGTTTAAAAATTCTATAACCCGCAACTCCAGGAGCTTTATTCCAATATAAAACAACTTTGTAATTTACATTCACTGCAAACATTTCAACTTCTTTTATGTTGCATACAATTGTTTGCGAAGATGTTATAACCTCTTCACCAATACACGCTTCCACTTTGAAATAAGAAAAACCAACTGGAAGATAATTTTCAGTAAAATAGCACTCACTAACTACATCTTGAAGAACATATTTCCCATTTGTTAATCTATAAATTTTATAAGAATCTGCATTTGCAACATTTTCCCAATACAAACTTAAAGAAGATTTTTTTATTGCAGAAAATAATCTTAATTTTTCTAAATAAGATTTTTGCCCAAGCTTGCAAGTTGCAAAGCCAAATTCATAAACCCTTTTACCATTTTCTTTTTTAAAAGGTTTAACCTTAAGCTCTTCTGAACCATTCAATCCATATAGAACAGCTTCATTTGTTTGAACCTCTTTAATTGAAGTAAAAATATCATCTTGAGATTTTGCATAAAGCATATAGCCATCCGCACCAATGACCTTATTCCAACATAACTGAACAGAATTAGCATCAAAATGATATAAAAGTTCCAAAGTACTATTATTTACGATAAAAGAATTTGATTCCCAAATTAAATTCCCGTCCAAATAAGATCTAAGAATAAAAATATTTTGTCCAACATCTAAAAAATCAGTCTTTAGCTGAGAATCAAATGTTATAGATACTTGTTCGTAAAGTGTTCCATTTTTTTTCAACAAATGATAACACATTCCATCTTCATGTTGCAAAAAATCAATTTCTAACGAACCTTTTATAACTTCCGTAGAAATTTCTATATTTTGAACATCATTTGATACAGTTCTACAATTCAAAGATATCTTCATAGCTAATACTTCCTATAATTTATATTAAATGTGAACGAACTTGATGTCAACATTTTAATAGAGGAGAAAGCAAATCTTATGCAGGGATATAAACCTTTTTCAGCGGCAAAAGCATCTTACCTTCAACCGAAAAATGATCATAATATCTGGTTATTGTTTCTGCTAAGAGATTTATATCAATCAACGTTAATGCAACATTAGATCGTTCCGCCCCATCTAAAATTTTTAGTGGTATCTTTTTTGCCATTCCTTAATCATTTCTTCTGTTTTAAGTCGTTCCGTTCTTTGTTCTGGTGGTTCGTCTTTATATTTGAGATAATCTGTAAAAAGTCTTATTCCTACTAATAAGGTTATAACGACTAAACAAACTATCAATGTTATTATAAAATTTTCACAAATAAATTTTAGCAATAATACAAGTGTTATACTAACAAAGACAAAACCTAGTAATTGAAAACAGCCTTGTCCTCCATCTTGAATAAGATATAACAAAGAAAATAAATTCAAAAATTTCATAATATTCCTTTTTATTATTTATTACATAACGAGAAATTATTGCAAGAGTTTTTCTTCATATTGTAGCAACTCACAAATTGTATCTTTTTTTATTGCGATACCATATTCTGGTGCAGTCTTTTTATTCCAATAGTCATGACTTTTAAATGCACTTTTATCACGACATGGACGCTTAAAAACTTCTGTTGGAATTTTTAAAATATGAGTTTTATCAAAATAATAGAGAACAAAATATAAAAAATCATATTCTTCTAATTCAAAATTTTGTTTCTTTACCCAAGCGTAATTACCACGAGATTTATCATTATAACGATACCCCATTACTTTAATAGTATAACTTTGGTTGTCTTTATAAATTTTATATTTTGTCTGGACTTTATCTCCAAGATCTTTAATAACTTCATAGCCTTGCTTAATAAGAAATTCTTGAACTAGTTTTTCATTATTTTTTACAAGTTCTGCTTTTGATAATTTACTAATATCCATTTTTTATCCTTTATTACAAAATTCTTTGATTACGCATTCATAACATTTAGGTTTTGCGGTACAAATTTCACCATATCCTTTGGAACAATAATTCCATAATAAGGAATCCATTTTTACCTGACTTATACCAATTTCAGCAGAAAGTCGCCTAAATTCTTCTATTATTCTATAATCTGATTTTGATTGAACTAAATTTAATCTATCTGCACCAACAATTCTTTTTATATGGACATCTGGTTTAACTATATCTATGCCGACATTTCTCAAATATTCGCATACTAATGCAACTCCTGCATATTTTAATTTATAAGTACTATTACTATCTGCAAGCAATTTGACAATGTTTGCAGGGGTGCTATGCGTTATAAATTTATCTAAACTACCATATTCTTCTTCAATCTTTTCAAAGGTTTCTATATTATTTTTCAAAAAAGTCATTTGATTCTTTGTAGTATATGGGTTATAACACTTTAATTCTCTAATTTTTTCAATTAAAATTTCAGGAGCAATTTCTTTTAATCTATCTTTTTCAAAATTACAAAATAAAGAATCTAATTCTGTATGATGTGCTTTAATATTTTTCCAAGATACCAAAGCACTTAATTGAGCATACACAAACCCTTTTAGATGTTCTTGAAAACTAAAACATTTACCATTGCTTCTGGCATTAACAGCTTCAATAATTGTTTGGTCAATATCTTCGATTTTGTTTTTGAGATATTCATTTAAAGTTTCAAACATCTTTTTATAGTTTTTGCTCATATACACCACTCCGACTATAAATTCTGTAAATCAATTTACAATAGGTTAAACTCTCTTGTCAATGCGTGTAACTCCTACTCAAAATACATTATAGTATTGTATTGGCACTCGACAACTAAAATATTCCCTCGATAACTTTATACTTCATAACCAATAAATTTTTCATCATTCGCCAAAGAATGCTCTCATTATAAATTATTTAGGCGGGTTTTTTAAGCCGAGAAAAATCTCATATTGAGAAAACTTGTGTCCGCGACTATGAAACCTCATCACGCAATGAGAGGGGCTGTAGGTGTGTATTTTTATCTAACTTTACATTTTGTTGCATTTCTTTATCTTTTTAGAGAGAATAAAGAAAATATATTATTAAGTATATGGGAGGCAAAAATGTCAGAATTTAAACTTAGAGTATCTATTGGTTCAGCTAATATTGAATTAGAAGGGGAAAGTGAGCTTGTTAATAAGTTTTTTGGTGAGATAAGGGAAAATGGCTTAGGCAAATTAGCAGAATTTCATATTGCCCCCATTCAGCATAATGAATCAACAGAAATAACATCTAATCAAGATATTGCCAACCAATTACAATATACAGATGCGGTTGTTGAGAATCCTTCTTTTAATTATCCTACATTAAAAGATATTGTGTTAAGTAATAAAATAAAAAAAGAAACAAACTGGATTTTAATTTATACTTTATACGCTACGGATTTTGGAACAAAATCAGTTCCCAAAAAAGAAATAAGTTCAATGTACAAAAGCACTAACCGATATACTGCTACAAGAAGTAAAAACTTTGCTGCTAATATTAAGAAGTTAGTAACTGATAAACTAATTTCTGCCATCAATGATAATGATTTTATTATAACAGATAAAGGCAAAGAAGAAGCGAATAAGCTTTTAGGAATATAGTAAATGGAAAACTTAGATTATTTTTATAACCGCATTCCTAAACAAAAAGAATTATCTGCATCACAGTTAATTCCATATTTTATATATTTTTTGCAAGAAGAAAAAGATGAAGCAAGAGCTAGGGATATTGATAATTGTTATAAAACCTTGTCTTTAAAACAGTGTTCAAATATTTCAAGATATCTATCAACAAATAGTACTGGTAAAAACGCTATACTTATTAAAGGTAAATGTGGGTACAAGTTGCATCGCCACATAAAGGAACAGATAGCAAATGAATTGAGCGATATAATTGAAGTCCCAATTACAGAAAATCTAATTCCTATAACTATATTTGATAATACGCCTTATTATATTGTTGCCAATGCTAAGCAAATGTGCCAATGTTATGACACAGGTTTATACGATGCAACTCTAGTTTTAATGAGAAAGCTTATTGAAACTTTGATAATAGAATGTTTTGAAAGGCATGGCATAGACAATCAAATAAAAGATAGTAATGACATATTTTATTATTTAAGTGATTTGATAGTAAAATTTATTTCATCTAAAAATTGGAACGTTAGTCGAAACTTAAAATCTAATATCGAAAAAATTAAAAAGTATGGAGATTTAAGTGCACATAATCGCAGATTTTTAGCTAAAAAGAAAGATATTGATGATATGAAGATTGAATTACGACAAGTTCTTCAAGAAATTGTACTTACAATTGATTATGTAAATTGGAAACGCGATTAGTTTTAACAATTAAATTGTAGCTTGTCGGCTCATAAGACGCTTTTTAGTTTACTTCCTTGCTTGATATAATCAGTGTTATTGGTATTTATAAAATACTTACTATATAAACATGCAAATATTTTTCGTCCAAATAGTATTTTTATTTATCCCCACCTATTTTATAAAAAATCATAACTAAAAATTATAATAAACGACACTGATAATTCCCCTATAATTAATTATAGGGGGTAAAAGTTTTTAAAATAAAATTTCAAGGTACTTGATTTTTATTTTTTACGGAGCATAATATAGATGTTGAGTGTGTTTTACTCGACATATAAATTAAATATCGCGGGATGGAGCAGTCTGGTAGCTCGTCGGGCTCATAACCCGAAGGTCGTTGGTTCAAATCCAGCTCCCGCAACCATTTAATATAAGAGGATTTCAAATATTTTGAAATCCTCTTTTTTAGTAAATAAAGTTTCAATTGTTCCTATAACTAGACACATAAATTGAGAATGTCTGACACATAAAACGAGAAATTTTAATTTTGTCGTTTTTTATGGGAAAATTTCTCAAACTAAATGTCGGACATTTTTTGTTTCTCCGTTTGTATATCAGACAAATTAAAAATTTTCTTTCAATTTTATATTATAATTAAATAAGGAAAAATATAGTATAACTAACAATAAGGAGAAATAAATGTCAAATAAACCTAGTAGAAATGATCCTTGTCCTTGTGGTTCTGGTCTCAAGTATAAGTATTGCTGTATATCAAAGGAATTAAAATCCCGAAAGGTTCGCCTCACAGATTGTAAATGTACAAGGTGTGGAGGTTCTTTCCCTGTTGATCTTAACTTAACCAATGAACCTCTTAACAGAATTGCTGCATCAATTGCTCCTATTATGAATTTTTGCAAAGATAATGACATTTATTTTTTTAGAATGCAAATGACTTGTGGAGAATTACAAAATATTCAAAATAAATTAGCAAATAATACACTAACAATTAATGATATGTTTAGTGTTTACAAAAAACATTTCGATAGAAATATTATGTTTAAGTTCTTGGAACTTGCAGTTGAGGAGTTAGAAATTTTTCAAAAACGAAAAACAATTTTAAAGGATGCTTTGAGTGCTCATTTTGAGGGTAAATATACCTTATCAATACCCGTATTTTTTGCACAACTTGAAGGTATTTTAAGAGATTATGGTAACATTCCTGACAAAGAGGTTATAAAACCAACAATCCCAATTGATGGTTGGATTGAGCGAATGGCTTTTTCTACAGATGATCAAGCCAAATATTTTAATAGTTTTATTACAAACTTATTTAAAGGGAATGCTGATTCATCTAAATTTAATAGAAATCCTGTACTGCATGGGATTAGCGTAAATTATTACAATGAAGAAAATTCAATGCTTTTGTTCTTGACTATTTTGGAAGTAAGGAATTTTATATGGATGAAAAATAATTTAAAACAAGTAATTAACTCAAATTAATAAGTATCAGACCTGCCACCAGCCCAAATAACTCTACCTATAATTTGAAAAAATTCACTACTTAAATCAACTTCAAATGGAGCATATTTGGCATTTTTGCTGATTACTTGGACTTTGTTTCCTGGAATGCGTTGAAGAACTTTTACATATAATTGATTATTTATGCAAACAACATAAGTGCCATTATTTTACAGTTCTGTCATTGTTTTATTTATAACAACCATATCACCATCGTTTATTTCTCCAACCATAGAATCACCAACAACGGTAAAAACTAATAAATTTGCAGGATTAGTTACGGTGATGTTTGTTAGCCAAGATTTAGCAAATGCAATAAAATCTTTTGTCATACCCAATTCAGGAATCAAACACCCATTACCCGCTGATGCATTCATGTTAATTAATGGAATAAAAACCATATTGGATAAATCAATATTCACAGGCACGTTTGAAAAAGACTGTTCTGTTAGATAAATATCTCCACGACCGTTTAATAGCCATTCACAATTAATACCACATTCCGAAATGAAAACTCCAGAAGGACTTTGTTATTATGTCCCATATCGTGACGATAACGCTCAAAATGCGAAAAAAGAATTTGATAGAGATATTGAACGATTAAAAAAATATATTACTAAAATTCTGTAATTATTTCTTAAATTTATCCTTATCTAAATATTTAATTACTCTTGCAGGATTACCAACAACAATAGCATTATCTGGAACATCTTTTGTTACAACAGCACCAGCTCCAACAACTGCATTTTCTCCTATTGTTACCCCTGGTAATATTGTAACATTCACCCCAATCCATACATTCTTTTTTATATGTACAGGCTTGCAAGTAATAATATACCTATCGTAAAAATCATGATTATTTGTGGCAATAACACAATTTAAAGAAATCATTGTATTATCTTCAATTATCAAACCTCCGGCTGACATACATTTAAAACCATTTAAAATAGTAACATTATTACCAATTCTAATTTTATCAGCAAGTATTGTATATAAAGGAGGTTGAATAACCGTATTCTCACCTAAAGAATTATTAAACAACTCACTAATTAATTTCTTACATTCTGTACTAGTTGGCATTGTTTGATTGATTTTAAAACACAATTCTGCACATCTTTTTTGCTCAGCTAATCTTTCTGGAGTTTGATTTCTTACATCAATTCTAATTTCTTCTTTCATATATAACCTCTAGTTGGTTAAATAATAGCACAAAATAGAGTGTGTTTAAATGATACAGAATCCTTAACAATGAGTTCAAATTTAGTTAATTAAGAGTGATTAATGTGAATGTAAAACAAAGCAAAGAAAGGAACTCAAAATGAAAAAGATTAACAAAATTGAAGAAGTAAAAAACAAAGACGTAAGATTAGAAGATGTTGGTATTAACAGAACTTTTTACTGGGCGTACATTAGAACTCAAGAAACAACAAACGAAAATTTAGATTTTGAAGATGTTATATGGGAAAGCGATGTTGAAGGCATAATCAAAAATTGCAAAGAGTTTGGTTTGAAAGAAATTACTATATCATCTAGGTTTGCAAGTTTGATTGACATATTAGCAGAATTTGAAAAAGAAGGAGCAAAGCTAATAGATTTAACCAAAGTAACAACAAGATTTTATGCATGTGGAACTAATCAACCAAAAATCATAAATGCTCTAAAAATAGAAATTTAGAATGTGTCCGAATGATACGAAACAGGTGCAATAGACTTGAATAGTCGTTGCATCTATTCGATTAATGTGAATGTAAATAAACAGAAAGGACAAAATTATGACATTAGAGAATTTAAAAGATTTTGACAGAACATTATTTGGAACAAAGGTTTTAAATCTAGAAATCAAAAAGTTGGGAATTGTACTTTACACTTGGACAAATGTTTATGCTGATGGCAATATCCCATTTGCAACCTGTGTTGATGAAAATGGTAAAAAATACAATATCGCAATGGATTTAATAACAGCTATTGAAAACTTAGAAAATGAAGAACTTGAAAAATTAGGATTAAAAGCATAAGGAGGTAAATATGACAGAAAAAATATTATTTCAAAAAGGTAAATATATAGTCGGCATTACCGAAGAAGGAAATTTATATGAGACTTATGGCTATACTAATTGTAAAAATATTCTTGGAGCAGCAGCTTTGTATATAAAAGAATTACAAGCAGAAATTGAACGATTAAAAATTTTAAAATAAACTGATTTTTGTATTATGTATGATTGTACATAATACTTTTTATTTCCTCATAGATATCATCGTAACTATGTTCTAACCTAAAAATCTGTTCTGCTAAATGGTAATGCATCAAATTGTACATACTATTATGATAAATTCTTCTTGTTAATTTTAAATAAACTTTTTTAAATTCAGTTACATCATTCTTGGATATTGGTTTTAAAGGAGATAGATTTTGTAAATTTTTTGCTGATACAAATACTTTATTGTTGTAATAATACATATAAACTAATTTTCCTAAAAATGTCCTTTCTTTTGCCATTTGGGGATTGTTATCAAATAATTTTACTAACTCCTTTAATTGTTTTTCATAAATTAATTTCCTAAAATAAGAATTAAACTTATTAACAATATTAATACCAATTTCTGTTATCCATATTGTTTTCTCCGTAGGCACTTCAGCACAAAAACATTTTAAAATTAATTCAATTTCTTTTTGTTCTCTGAATTCAAAGAATAATGGTAATGTCGGTTTCGTTTGAATTTCTTTATAAAAATAAACCAAATATCCCCTAACGCTTAAACTACCCTCTTTTACAAGTTCATTCAAAATCTCTCTTGCCTCTGCTTCTGTTATCATTAAAATCGGTGCAATTTCAGATACTGTAACTTTATTCAATCTTTTGCATAATTTTAGAACTTTATTCTTCATTAATCACTCCTTTTATTATTTCTTCGGATATTTCAGACAATTTATTAGTATTTGCAAGTTGTTCGGCTTTAGTGATAACTTTTACTATCTGCCTAAATTGTAAATTCCTGTTTGTTATATATCTTATTGCACTATCACTAAATTCCACTTCCGATAAGGTTTCAATAATTTCTTTAAAATCGTCATTGGATAATTTTTCAAACTTCAATTTTGCAAAAATTCTATCGTTAATATATCCGTATTTTTGTAGCTTTTTATCTGCTAATTCCATTCCAACTAATAGAACAGGGATACCCAACTTGTCGTGAATATCCCTTAGCGTTTCTATTGTGTGCTTATTTGAAAATAAATAATCTATCTCATCAACAACAAGAATTTTAGGATTGTATTTTAATTTTTCTTCAATCTGTTCAAATAATCTTTGCGAAGTATAGCAAGGAACTTCGTCTAATTCTTTCACAATTTCACTTAAAAGCCATCTTGGTGAAATGTTGTGGTTGCATCTAACATAAATTGCATCATTATTTGTAACCCACCACATTATTGTTTGAGATTTACCTAATCCAAATGATCCATAAACTAATGCCATTTTTGCCACATTTGACGGTGTTTTTTGAAGATTATCCATCAAGGATATAAATCTTTTCACGTTTCTTGTTTTAATCAAGCTATTTTTCATAAATAATTTTAAATTCCTCCGATCTTATATATTCACTCAACCATTGCCTATCTTCATTTCCTATACAACCATTTTTCATATGCCACTCGTATCGTTCATAATTATCTTTGAATATTGGTCGTTTTCGGTTTTGAACATAGTTTTCAGGCTCTTTAACTTTTCCTGTTTTAATTTCTTGTTTTTCAATTACAGGTATTTCTTCAATATCAATTTCTGCCTCAATAAGTTTTGATTTAATTAAATCAATATCTTCAAGTGAAAAATGTTCTTTAACAGCTTTTATTATCTTATTTTGTAATTGCTTTTGTTTTCTAATCTTTTGTTTGTAATCTTCTATATCCTTAATTTCACCCATCAAATGAGCAAGCGGATGTGTTGCTGTTACTCTATCTGTTCTGCATAAAAATTCGCCTTTAATGGAATAAATTTTTATGTATGAAAGGTCGTTTAAATTGTATTTAATAATGCATTTTTCTCTAATTCCATATAGAGCATCATTAAAGTAATCTGCTTTTAAGAATCTGATTCCGTTCCTGCCGATATGTTTAATTTCAGTTGCCATCATCAAATCATCAAGTTGTGATTCATTAATATTTTGTCTTTGAATACTGTCTAACATTTGCTGAATAGTTTTTGTTCTATCATTTGGACAAGGTTGAGAATGTTTAAACTTCAACCATTCTCTAACCAAGATTAATGCTTGTTCAATAGTTGGAACAAAATTTGCTTTTTGCACGTGAATCTGTTTGTGCAATTTTTCATTTCTGTTCATATACGCAGGTTTATTTTCAATGCTTGTTCCAATGTAGCTTGGCATAAGTTTTTCAAAACTTTCTTGAAAATCTAAAAAGAATCGCTCAATCACTTTTGCACGAGCATTATATGGGGTTGCATAAACAGGTGTTATCCCTAACTTTTGATAAACGCCGGTAAAGCCTAATTCTTCGAATTTAGAATCGCCATTGAAGAATTTTGATTTAAACGCTCGACCGTTATCTTGGTAAACATACTCAGGAATTTTATCCATTGTTAAAATCGCATTTCTTAAGGCTGACGCTATATTTTGCGTGTTTTCTTCGAGCATAATATCATAACCGACAAGTCCGCCTGATTTCCAATCTAAAAATCCGATAAGTGTTGCTCTTGATGGTTTTCCTGTAAATGGATTAATAACTTGAAAATTTAAAGTATGTCCATCAGCTACTAATACTTGTCCAACCTCAAGCATACTTGTATCTCTCACTATATACGGCTCAACTTTATCTTTTAGAGCTTTCATCCCATCACGAGCAAGTATCCATTTATCTAAATTATTTGCTTTATACCATTTGGCATATCTTCTAAATGTAACTTCTGTCGGAATATTTTTTGCATTCTTTTCTTTTAGAATATATTGCGTTAAAGATATTGCCCTTCCGATTGAAAATTTATTTGGGGATAGAAGTATATTTAAAAATATTTTAATTTCATTTTCACTAAGGCTTGTTCTATAACAACCGTTTGCTGTGTAGTTGTAGTTTCCAATTAAAACAGTCCAATCATTTTTATCTTCTAATAATGCTTTCCAACGATACAAAGCTCCGATACTAACTTTACCTAAAATATTGAATATTTTAGAATACAATAAACCTGTATTATATGTTGTTAAAAATTCATTGTCGGCAACTTTTTTAGAAATAGCTTTTTGTTTTTCTTCCAACCTATAATTATTCCAAATTCTAACCAAATCGTATTTTGCAAGAGCCATTTCTCTTTGTTTAAACGAAATGATTTGTTCCTTTTTAGTTTGGAAATTATGTAATTCAACGATATTGTTTGTCGTTGCAAGGGTATCATAATATTCGTGGATATATTTTAGTTGCAAGTCTTCTTCAATACTCGACAACCTTATTTTATATAATTTTCCACCCTTACCTTTTTCAATTTTTGTTTCATATTTTGAATTTTTACTGTTAAAAGATAATCGGATTGCTCTTTTAGAAACACCTTTTAGTTTGGCTAAAATATCCACGTCAATCCAAGTCTCAGCTGTATTAAATTTTTCAAGTAGGTTTTTCATACTTCCATCAATCACTCCAAAGTTATCAAATTGGAAGTCTATTTGTGGGAAAGTTATCAGAACAACACATTTGAAATAAAAAGAAGATGAAAGCTTGTTTTATACGAAATGAATTACTATAACAGTAGATGAATGATACAATACTAAATTCAGAGGACCAATTTGTGAAAAAATGTTTATTTTGCGGAAGGGATTTTGAGGAACTATCCAAAGAGCATATTATTCCAAATGCTATATGTGGAAGAATAAAATCCAAAAATTTAATATGTAAAGATTGCAACTCTACTCTTGGTCAAGAAATTGATAATGGATTAGATGGTGTTTACTCTCAAATTATTAATATGTTCAATATAAAAAGAGAACGAGGTGAATCGGAGCCGGTTGTAGTGATATCAGTTGATGATGGGAAAAAATATAAATATTTCTCCAATGGAGATTATGAATTAGCTGAAAGCTATGTTAAAATTGACTTTAATGAAAATAACCAATTAACAATAGCTATAGAGGGACCTATTGATAAAAAGAAACTTAAAGGTAACATTGGAAAATTCTTTAGATCAAACGAAAAGAAACTAAAAGAAAATGGCTATGATTTTAAAAAAGTGATAAAGTATGTGCAAGATGAAATTGATAAAAATTGGATTCAAATTTCAAATAATAAAATTCAATTTAAACCCAATTTGATAAAATTTGAATGTGCTTTTGGTGGTAAAAAAATTGCACTTGTGATTTTGAAAATTTTATATCTATTTCTT
>ULYQ01037128.1_pt1 | contig 17996 bp, 18 predicted proteins | sample 1962271 | NCBI WGS metagenome assembly ULYQ01 (sample SAMEA4835865, study PRJEB28245) | human gut metagenome | biome: gut microbiome; material: fecal sample | place: Denmark | collected 2008
ATTCTGGATCCAATGCGGATGTGGGTTCATCCAACAACATAATGCTGGGGTTCAAAGCCAAGGCGCGCGCAATGCCCACGCGTTGCGCTTGCCCGCCGCTTAATTCAAAAGGGTAAGCGCTGGCTTTGTTGATTAAACCGACTTTTTCCAAATGATATTTTGCAATTTCAAAAGCTTTTTGTTTTTCTATTTTTTGAACCACAATTAAGGCTTCGGCGATATTTTCCAAAACATTTTTGTTGATAAACAAATTGTAATGTTGAAAAACCATGGCTGTTTTTTGGCGCAATTTTAAAGCCTCGTGGTGATTAAAATGCGCATAATTCAAATGAATATCATCAATTTGAATTTCGCCCGTTTGTGGTTTTTCTAATAAATTAATTGCGCGCAATAAAGTGGATTTTCCCGCACCAGAAGGACCAATTAAAGCCACAATTTCGCCATCATCAATGTTGAGATGAATGTTTTTTAAAATTGTTTTTTTGCCAACATTTTTATTTAAATGATTTATTTTAAGCATTGTATGCCTTTCTAAATTTAGAAAATCGTTTTTCAAATAAAGTAAAAACACCTTCTAAAAATAAGCACATTGCCCAATACAAGAGCGCTGCCATCAAATAAACTTCCAAAAATTTGGAACTTCTGCCCGATTCAATATCCGCCAAACCCATTAAATCAGCCACAGTGATGATTGAAGCCAGCGCCGTATTTTTAATTTGAATAATAAAAAAATTCAACAAATTGGGCAGCGTAATCATCAAAGCTTGCGGCAAAATAATGCGTTTTAAGGCTTGAAAACTGGTCATTCCAACGCTTAGTGCTGCTTCTTTTTGACCTTTATCTACGGCAAGCAAAGCCGAGCGGAAAATATCTGCCAAATAGGCACTGGCGTAAAGGGAAAAAATCACCAACGCATAATAAATGGCATCAAGCAGCGCAAAATTAAATTGCAAACCCAAAGATTTTAAAAAAATGGGAATGCCGTAATAAAACATAAAAAGTTGCACCAAAAGTGGCGTGCCGCGGAAAAAAGAAACATAAACCACCACGCATTGTGAGAAAAAACGCACTTGATAAAGCCGCACCAAAGCCATTAAAAAACCGATGATGCCGCCGACCAAATAAGACAATGTCGCCAAAAAAAAAGTCAGCGGCACGCCCGGAATCAAACGGGAAAAAGTATCCAAAAAGTAAGCGGTATCAAACATTGTGCAACTCTATCTTATGCGTTGTTCATTTTCATCGGCTGAAATCTTTGCCAAAATAGCGCACCGATAATTCTGAAATTTTGCCGTCTTTTAAAGCTTGTTCCAGCGCTTGATCAAAAACTTGAAGCAAATGGGCAGAATCTTTTCTAAAAACAAAATAAATGGGCGTTTTTTCCAAAACCACATCCGTTGGATAAACCTGAACATTTTGGGCTTTGGCAAAATCCAAGGTTGAAATAGGGTCGTTGATAATGGCAGATAAACGCCCATTTGCCAAATCCGCAACCAATGCGGGCGAGGTTTTGTAATACACAATTTCAAAAGTGGCTTCGGGATGATTGGCTTTATAATTTTCTAAATTTTTGGCGTGATTGGAACCCACTGTGGCGCCGATTTTTTGTCCATTTAACGATGAAAAATCTTTGATTTTTTCATCTTTACCCAAAATCAAAGCGCTCACGCCATAAAAATAAGGTTCCTTGGAAAAAAGATATTTTTCTTCACGCTCTTTTGTTTTGGCAATTTGGTTGGCAACCACATCAAATTTGCCGCTATCCAAACCTGAAAAAATGGCATTCCACGTTAGCGATGAAAATTTGACTTTTGCTTGCGGAATATAAGCCGCCACAATTTTCACCGCTTCGTTATCAAAACCAGTTGGCGCGCCCTTTTCATCCAAATAGGCAAAAGGTTTGTAAGCATTTTCGCTGCCAACATGGATATCCAAAGCATAAGCAAAATGAATGTTGAATAAAACAAGCAAAAAGAATTGTAAAAATTTCATTGTTGTTGCTCCTGTTGGGTGTAATCTTGGTTGAAGTATTTTTCACTCAAAACCTTTAATTCGCCAGCGGCACGCGCTTTTTGTAAGGCATTGGAAACTTTATCTTTCAAAGCCACTTTGTTTTTGGGAAAAACGAAAAAAATCTGCGTTTTTTGCACCGTTAAATTGGTGACTTGAATTTTCACACCTTGCGCATCGGCATAATCTTTTGCCACGATTGGGTTATCCAACAAAGCATCCACTTGTTTGTTGGCAAGCGCCAGCAACTGCGCGCCATAATTTTTAAAATAAGCAATTTTGACATTCAAATGCGCATTCTTTTTTGCCCATTCTTCAATGCGCAACGCTTGGTTGGAACCCACCACCGCGCCGATTTTGGCGTTTTTTAAATCTTCAAAACCTTGAACTTTGGCACCTTCTGCCACAATAAAATTCAAAAAAACATTGAAATAAGGAAAATCGCTGAAAATGTATTTTTCTTCACGTTCTTTTGTTTTGGCAATTTGGTGCGCGAGCATATCAAACTTGCCGCTGTCCAACCCCACAAAAAGCGCGGTAAATGGCAAAGGTTGAAAATGAAATTCCAAACTTGCATCGTGCTTTTGCAGAATTTTTAATAAATCAATGTCAAAGCCTACGGCTTGGTTTTTTTCGCTCACATAGGTGAAAGGCTTATACGTGTTGCCTGTGCCAACTTGAATGATTTCGGCTTGCACTTGCAAAGCCAAGAAAAAAGGCAAAATGCCCAACAACAATCGCTTCATTTTTTTCCCTTTATGGATACAAAAATCGGCATAGTAAGGCAATTTTTTTTAAATTGAAGCGCAAAAAAAGCGTTTTAAAAACCCGTTTTGGAATTTAAAAAAGCGAATCAAAAAAATCCACGGTCAACAAAAATTTTTTTTGAAAATTTTTTTAAGTTGACCGTGGATTTTTTAAATAAATTTAAAATTTAAAATTAAAAATGTTTAATGATTATCATTTAAAAATAGTTGATTGCGCATCAAGCACTGTCAGATAAATTTTGTTTTAAATCATTATTTAAATGTTTTTCCAAAACACAAAGCACCGCAGGATTACCTTTAAAAACTTTATTTTTAAAAGCATCCAAAAAAAGCATTGCATTTTGTGTTTCTTTTAATACACACAAAAAAGTTGCGGAAAATATTTAAAAAAATCCACGGTAAACCATTATATTTTTTGAAAAAAAATAATTGTTTACCGTGGAAATCTGTTTATTTTTCAAGTGGAATAGAAACTTCCACAATATTCAAATTATCCTTCACCTCTTGGACAATTTTAATTTTGTTCTTTTCAATTTGCGGGAGGTATTTTTCAATTACTTGAATAATTTCCTCGCGCATTTGCGGCATAAAATGCGGAATAGTTGCATTTTCTTGCTCGTGGGCAATAATCACCTGCAAACGTTGCTTGGCAATGTTTGCCGTTCTTTTTTTCTTACCGAATAACAAATCAATGAGAGAGGACATTTATTTTCTCCCAAAAAGGCGCTTGAAAAAACCAACGGAAACCGGCTGAACAAAACGCAGCGGTAAATCCTCACCCAAAAAACGATCCACCACATCGCCATACGCCTTGGCTGCGTCAGTTTCTTCTTGGAAAATAACAGGGCTGCCTTGGTTGGAAGCTTGCAAAACGTCCTCGGATTCTGGAATAACACCGATAATTGGCACGTGCAAAATCTCTTCAATGTCTTGGTAGGAAAGCATCTCTCCTGCTTCCACACGGTTGGGGTTATAACGCGTGATAAGCAAATGTTCCTTCACCGTTCCACCGTTGATTGCGCGGCGAGATTTGGATTGCAAAATGCCCAAAATGCGGTCTGAGTCGCGCACCGATGAAATCTCAGGGTTGGTCGTCACAATGGCTTCATCAGCAAAGGTTAAAGCCATCACCGCGCCGTGTTCAATGCCAGCGGGCGAATCGCAGACGATGTATTCAAAATCCATCGCTTTTAAATCTTTGATAACCTTTTCTACGCCTTCTTCGGTTAGCGCGTCTTTGTCGCGCGTTTGGGAAGCAGGCAGAACAAACAATTCATAATCCGAATGTTTGTCTTTAATCAGTGCTTGCGAGAGCGTTGCCTCGCCGTGAATAACATTTACAAAGTCATACACCACGCGGCGCTCGCAACCCATAATCAAATCCAAATTGCGCAAGCCGACATCAAAATCAATAACCACGGTTTTGTGCCCACGCATGGCCAGCCCTGTTGCAAAACTGGCACTGGTCGTTGTTTTGCCAACGCCGCCCTTGCCGGAGGTGACTACCACTACTTTTGCCATATTATCAAGTCCTAAACAAAGTTAAAAAAACAACAAATTAGAGCAATTCAATTTTTAACCACTCCAACTGCCCATCCGTTTCCAAAGAAATACAAACAGGTTTGCCGCGCAGTTTTGCATCCACGCCGTTTTCAAATTTTTGGAAAACGCCAGCAATGGAGACCAACTCCGCTTGCATATCGGCTGTAAAAATGCGCGCTTTTTTATTTTCTGCCCCGCCTGCCATCACTTTGCCTTTTAAAACGCCGCACACAAAAATATTGCCTTCGGCAAAAATTTGCGCCCCCGCGTGAACACGCCCCAAAACCACCACATCACCCGTGCCGTAATATTCCATGCCAGAGCGAACGGGCGCTTCAACAAGCAAAACATTGTGTTCGTTGGCGTTTGCGTCATAACCTGCCACATCGTTTGCAGGTTCAGGCGCAGTTTCTGCTTGTTTTATTTCAGGGTTATTCAAAAGAGGTGTTGGTGGCAAATGACGTTCTGCACGCACAAAATCATTATCAGCAAAAACAGGTAAATTGGCGGCTTGCACAATTTTTTGGTCATTATCCAAAACGCCAGAAACCCCCAAAACCGCCACACCAATAGAAGAAAACATTTGATGAATTTGGGAAAATTCAACAATAGGCTCGTTACAAAAATCCAAAATAATTTTTTCGCCTTTAAAAAAATCGGCTAAATTATCCAACATTTTTTGCAAGGCATCCGCCGTTAAAGCGCCAATTTGCACACGCATAGCGTGCAAACGCACTGGATTAAAACGCAAATTATCTGCTTTTGCCACGAAAAAAAGTCTCTTAAAAAGTAAAATACGCGCATTATAAACACGTATTTTTGTTTAAACAATGCAAAATCATTTAAAACAAGCCTTTGCCGTTTTGCGATTTGGCAAGCGCATTTTGACTTTTTGCAATTTGGCGCCAGATTTGACAGAAAAATTGCGTTTTTTGGCAATTTTTGGCGCATTTTTGGAAGAATTTTTTGCTTTGCGTTTGCCACGTTTAACGCAAGAAAAAATACCAACAGAAAAATTAAAAAACGCCGCACAAAAAATGAATGCGCTGGCAGAAAATTATTTTTTTAAAACCATTGCAACAATGCCACAGATTTTAAAAACAAAAGCCATTGCCAACAATCCACAATGTGCCGCTTTTTTTAAAGAAAAAATTGAAGCGCTTTTAAAAAATGGCGTTGATTTTGAAGAAAATTTTCCTTTTGAAAACAATTGCTTGTATGTTTTGTTGGATAATCAAAAATTGGTGGCAATGCCAAGGGATATTCCGTTTTTTTTAAATATTGATTCGCACATTGTTTTTTTAACAGATTTAATCACTGCATTTAACAAAAATACCACACTATTTTTTGTTGTTGAAAATATGTTGTTGAATATTCCAATTCCTTTTGATTTAGAAAATTTTGAAAAACTTTATTTAAAAAAACAACAACCAATTTTGCTTATTTTTGCAAACGGTGATTTGAAAAATTTTAAAACCAATGCTTTTCTTTTAAAAACCAAAAATCGTGCGCCTTTTTTGCCTTTGAAACAAATCTTTGGTTTTTTAAAAGCCTTAAATGTTGAATCGCCAAGCTTAGCGAATTTGCCCGTGCCTTTTGTGGATTTTCCAAAACACGATGTTTTTTTGAATCATCCCTACCACAATTTTGATGCGATTTTGCGTTTAACAGCTTTGGCGGCAAATGATGATAAAGTATCCGAAATTTATATTTCTTTATACCGCACGATTTTAAAATCGCAACTTATTCAAAATTTAAAAAACGCCGCCAAAAATGGCAAAAAGGTTCACGTTTTTATTGAATTATTAGCACGCCAAGATGAGCGCGATAATATTTATTTATTCAACGATTTAAAACAAAATAATGTGTTGGTATCCGCCTTTAAAAATGGTTACAAACTACATGCCAAAACATTGCTTATAAAACGTGAAAACCATTTTATCGCACATATTGCTACTGGCAATTACAACGAACAAACAGCAAAACAATATATAGATTGCGGAATTATCACGCGCCAACCAGAAATTACAAAAACAATTTACAAACTTTTTCAAAATAGGTTTAACATTCAAAATTCATTTGTTTTGAATTATTCGCCAAAAAACCTACACGAAAAACTTTTATATTTAATAAAAAAAGAAACAGCCTTTGCCAAAAAAGGCAAACGGGCAAAAATTATTGCCAAAATCAATGCACTAACCGAAACACAGTTGATAAAAGCGCTTCAAAATGCGGCAGAAAACGGGGTGAAAATTCGGCTTATTATTCGCGGTGCTTCTTTATTAAAACCGAAAAAGAATATTCAAATTATTAGCGTTATTGGGCGGTATTTGGAACACGCAAGAATAATTTATTTTTACCACAATGGAAAAGAAAAAACGTATATATCAAGTGCCGACTGGATGCCGCGCAATTTGTTTTCAAGAACGGAGTTATTATGCCCAATTTTTGATAAAAAAATAAAACGTTTCTTAATTCAAAATGCACTGCAAAATTATTTTAAATCATCCCATTTTGAAATGCAAAAAAATGGGCATTATATATTTAAAGAAAAATTTAAAAATGCCCAAATTGAACCTTATTTTAAACTTTTAAAAGGATTATAAAAATGCCATGGATTTATTTATTCATCGCTGGTTTGTTTGAAGTTGTGTGGGCAGTTGCGATGAAATATTCCAACGGATTTTCGGTTTTAATGCCGTCAATAATTACGCTAATCGGTATGATATTGAGCGTTTTATTTTTGTCGCTTGCAATGAAAACGCTGCCGCTTGGCACGGCTTACATCATTTGGACGGGCATTGGCGCACTCGGTGCATTTATCGCTGGTCTGATTTTATTTGCCGAATCCGCTGATTTTTGGCGTGTGTTTGCCGTGCTTTTGATTGTGAGCGGTTTAATCATTTTAAAAAATACGCATTAAAAAAACGGCGATTTTCCACGGTAAACCGCAAAAAATTTTCAAAAAAATAGGTTGTTTACCGTGGAAAACGTAAAATATCGCCTTTTTTTCTTATTCCCAAACAATGCTCAAACGAATTTTAAACGCGCCAATTTATGACGTGTGCCGAGAAACGCCATTGGAAATGGCAAAAAACTTATCCGCACGCTTAGAAAACCACTTTTGGTTGAAGCGCGAAGATATGCAGCCGGTTTTTTCATTTAAATTGCGCGGCGCTTACAACAAAATTGCGCATTTGTCGGCAGCCCAATTGGAGCGCGGCGTAATTTGCGCATCGGCTGGCAATCACGCCCAAGGTGTGGCGTATTCGGCAAAACAATTTCAAGCGCGCGCAGTGATTGTGATGCCACAAACCACGCCCGCAATCAAAATCAATGCGGTCAAACGTTTGGGCGCTGACGTGGTTTTGCAAGGCGATTCTTTTGATGAAGCCTGTTCTTATGCGCTTTCTTTGGCTCAAAAACAAGGTTTAACCTTTATTCATCCTTTTGACGACCCCGATGTCATCGCTGGCCAAGGCACCATTGGCATGGAAATTTTGCGGCAATTTTCGCGTCGCAATGGCGCATTGAATGCCATTTTTGTTAGTGTTGGCGGCGGCGGATTGTTGGCTGGCGTGTTGGCGTATGTTAAAGCCATTGCGCCGCAAATTAAAATTTATGGCGTTGAAACTTTTGATGCCGATGCGCTTTATCAATCTTTGGAAAAAAAAGAGCGCGTGCATTTGTCGCAAATTGGTTTGTTTGCAGACGGCACGGCGGTCAAGCAAATTGGCAAAGAGACTTTTAAAATTGCCCAACAATATGTGGATGGCGTGGTGCGCGTTTCAACAGATGCCGTTTGCGCCGCCATTAAAGACGTTTTTGAAGACACACGCACCATTTTGGAACCTTCGGGCGCATTGGCGTTGGCAGGCGCAAAAGAATACGCACGGCAAAATCACTTGAAAAATCAAAATTTGGTGGCTGTCACTTCTGGCGCCAATATGAATTTTGACCGTTTGCGTTTTGTTGCCGAACGCGCGGAAATGGGCGAACAGCGCGAAGCGGTTTTTGCGGTAACCTTGCCTGAAAAACCGGGCGCTTACAAACATTTTGTCAAAATGATTGGACAGCGCAACATCACCGAATTTAATTACCGTTACCACAATCCCCAAAAAGCGCACGTTTTTGTGGGCGTGCAGGTTGAAGACCGCAATTCTTCCAAAAAATTGTTGGAAGAATTACAAAAAAACGGTTTTCAAGCCATTGATTTGAGTGATGATGAAATGAGCAAAAACCACATTCGTTATATGGTTGGCGGGCATGTCGTGCCCAATTCCAATTTTAATGAACGATTATTCCGCTTTGAATTTCCCGAGCGCCCGGGCGCTTTGATGCATTTTTTAAATGAAATGAGCGATGATTGGAACATCTCTCTTTTTCACTACCGCAACCACGGCTCGGATTACGCACGGGTTTTGGTGGGCATTCAAGTGCCGCAAAAAGACAATGAACGTTTTGCTTTATTTTTATCCCGCGTGGGTTATGTTTATTCCGAAGAAAGCGAACACCCGGCTTATCAGCTTTTTTTAAGATAAAAATCCACGGTCAACGCCAAATTTTTTTCAAAAAACCTCGCCGTTGACCGTGGAAAATCATTAAAATTCTTGTTTTTTGGCAGTGCGGAAAACAACGGAGAATCCTTATGGTTTTGTCGTCCCTTTTTGGTAGTAAAAAAGAAGAAAAGCCACGCCCCGCGGCAAGAAAACCAGCGGCGCCAGCGGCACCTGCGGCAAAAAAAGCCGAAGAAGATGCATCGGACATTATTGTTCAAACCAACCAAGATAGCGCCGCCATTGACCAAATTGTGATGCTCTTTGCCAATGGCGACTTCACCACCACGCGCACCTTGTTGGAAGCCAATTTGTATGAAGCGCCCACCAAAATCAACTTGCGCTATTGGTTGTTGATGCTGGATTTATTGCAAGTTGAAGGCGACAAAACTTCTTTTGATACGTATGCCATGGATTTTGCGCGGCACCACGAAACCTCGCCGCCCGCTTGGCGTGATTTGTCCGGCGCATCGGTGGATGATTCGGTTATTGGCGGTGGTGACGATGAAATTGTTACCTTGCAAGGCGATTTAACCCAAGAACAAGTGGGCGCGCTTGCTTTTTTAACCGACCGCGTTAAAAAAGGTCAAGGTGCCATTTTGGATTTCACCAAAATGACTAGCTGCGATGATTATTCCGCTGGTTTTTTGGCGGATCTTTTAATTGCCGCGCGCCGCTTAAAAGCGCCTGTGGTGGTTAGAAACACACGCTCTTATTTAAAACGGCAAAGTTTGCGCTTGATGGTTGGCAAACCCGAAAATGAAAACACGTGGCGGTTTGTTTTGGAATTGTTGCAACGCGTGGGGCCCAAAAATGTTTTTGAAGACCGCGCCGTTGATTATGCAATGACCTTTGAACAATCGCCGCCATCTTGGGAAGATTCCGCTTTGCAAGAAGGCGAATCGGCAGTGGAAATTGACCCCAACGCCATTCCAGCCGAATCAGAAGGCGAAGAAGGTGAAGAAGACGAAGAAAACCAAAATTTGAGCGACACCGTGCACTACCGCGGCGATTTGTTGGGGGAAACCTTTGACGATTTGCAAGATGTGGTCGACCACAATTTTCAAACCACGCTTGATTTTACGATGGTGCGCCGCGTGGATTTTTTCTCCGCTGGTATTTTGTTAAATCGGCTAATCGGTTTTCAGCCAATGGGCAAAAAAATTGTGATTTTATACCCCAATGCCTTTGTGAATGAACTTTTCCGCATTGTGGGCATTCCGCAATTTGCCACCATCATTGAACGCTCGGAATAAAAAACAAATGGAACAATACAAAGGCACAACCATTTTAAGCGTGCGCCGCGGCAATGTGGTTGCATTAGGCGGCGATGGGCAAGTTACATTAGGCAACATTGTGATTAAAGCCACGGCAAAAAAAGTGCGCCGCATTTACAAAAACCGCATTATTGCCGGCTTTGCAGGCGGCACGGCGGATGCTTTTACGCTTTTTGAACGCTTTGAAGAAAAACTAGAAAAATACCAAGGGCATTTGATGCGCTCGGCCGTGGAACTTGCCAAAGACTGGCGCACCGACCGCGCCTTGCGCCGTTTGGAAGCTATGCTTGCCGTGTGCGATGAAAATCATTCTTTGATTATCACCGGCAATGGCGATGTTTTGGAACCCGAACACGGCATTGTTGCCATTGGCTCGGGCGGGGCTTATGCCCAAAGTGCGGCACGCGCATTGTTGGACAACACCGATTTGCCGCCCAAAGAAATTGTAGAAAAAGCGCTTGGCATTGCCGCAGAACTTTGCATTTACACCAACGGTAATTTTTGCATTGAAAACTTGCCGTAAATTTTCAAAATTTTTTTAGTTGACCGTGGAAAAACAACAAAATGATGATGACTCCTCAAGAAATTGTCAGCGAATTAGACAAACACATTGTTGGGCAAACGCGCGCCAAACGCGCGGTTGCTATTGCTTTGCGCAACCGTTGGCGCAGAGCACAAGTTGCAGAACCTTTGAGAACAGAAATCACGCCCAAAAATATTTTGATGATTGGGCCAACAGGCGTGGGCAAAACCGAAATTGCGCGCCGCCTTGCCAAATTGGCCAATGCGCCTTTTATTAAAGTGGAAGCCACCAAATTTACCGAAGTTGGTTATGTGGGCAGGGATGTGGATACCATTATTCGCGATTTGGTTGAAATTGCGGTAAAAAAAGGCAGGCTTGAAGCCCGCGAAAAATTACGCTCGCTTGCCGAAGATGCGGCAGAAGAAAAAATTTTGGATGTTTTGTTGCCCGCCGCACCGCACGCGATTTCTAATATGGAAGACGATAGCCAAACGCGGCAAAAATTCCGCAAAAAATTGCGCGAAGGGCTTTTGGATGACAAAGAAATTGAAGTGGAACTTGCTGCCCCAAGCGTGCAAGCCGAAATTTTGGCGCCACCCGGCATGGAAGATTTAACCCAACAAATTCAAGAAATGTTCCAAAACTTTCCCAAAGGCAAAAAGCACAAACGCAAATTAAAAATCAAAGAAGCCTTGCGCCTTTTGGTGGATGAAGAAGCGGCAAAAATGGTCAATGATGAAGAAGTCAAAGCCAACGCCTTGGAAGCGGTGGAACAACACGGCATTGTGTTTTTGGACGAAATTGACAAAATTGCCGGCAAATCCGAACACCAAGCGGATATTTCGCGCCAAGGCGTGCAGCGCGATTTGTTGCCGCTGGTGGAAGGCACCACCGTTTCCACCAAATACGGAATGGTGAAAACCGACCATATTTTGTTTATTGCATCAGGGGCTTTTCATCTTTCCAAACCTTCGGATTTGGTGCCGGAATTGCAAGGGCGTTTTCCCATTCGCGTGGAGTTGGATTCGCTTTGCGCCCAAGATTTTGAACGCATTTTGACGCAAACGGATGCGTGCTTAACCCGGCAATACCAAGCGTTATTAGAAACCGAAAACGTCATCTTAAATTTCCAAGAAGATGGCATCAAACGCTTGGCGGAAATTGCGTGGATGGTCAATGAAAAAACGGAAAATATCGGCGCGCGGCGGCTTTACACCGTGATGGAAAAACTATTAGAAGACATCTCTTTTGCCGCTGGCCAAAAAGATTTGGGCACCATTGACATCACAGCAGATTTTGTGAATGAGCGTTTGGGTGAGCTTTCAATCAATGAGGATTTAACACGCTATGTGCTTTAAAAATCACAAAAAGTCGTCATTTTCCACGGTCAACTTGAAAAAAATTTTGGGTTTACCGTGGAAAATCGCCGTTTTTTTGTTGTTGATTTTGCCTTTTTTTAATTTTTCCACGGTTTATGCCGCTGATTCCGAAAATTCCGCAAAAAAATTTACCCCGCCAGCTTTTGCCGATATTGCGCATTTAAAAAACTTGCCGTCATTAAACGCCCATTCGGTTTCCGTTGCGGGTTTGTCTTCGGGTGCGTATATGGCGGTGCAATACCAAATGGCATTTTCCAGCGAAGTGGTCGGCGCGGGCATTGTGGCTGGCGGGCCTTTTTATTGCGCGGAAGGTTCTCTGGTTCGGGTGGCGCACAACTGCATGAAAGCAAACGCTTTGGCACCTGCGCCAGATGTTAAACGCCAAAATGAAAATCTCAATTATTTTGCGCATTTGGGTTTAATTGATAATCCCGCCGCTTTGAAAAAACACCGCGTTTATGTTTTTGGCTCCAAGTTGGATGATACGGTTTATTTTTCGGTTATCGCCGCCTTAATGGATTTTTACCGTGCGCATTTGCCCAAAGGGCAATATTTGTTTGACCGCCACAAATCTGCCGCGCACGCTTTTATTTCACCCTATGCCGCAAGCAAAAATGCGTGCGAGCGTGCGCAACTGCCGCCTTATGTGAACCACTGCGGCACGTTTGATACGGCAAAAAACATTTTTCAGCATATTTACGGCAACATACAAAATGCCGAAGCCAACCCTGAACAACCTAACATCGGCACACTTTATTCCTTTAACCAAGGCGATTTTACGCCCGACAAACCCGCAGCAATTAGTATGGCAGAGCGCGGTTATGTTTATATCCCCAAAACTTGCGAAAAAGAAAACTGCCGCTTGATGCTGGCTTTGCACGGTTGCAAGCAAAATGCAGAATTGGTGGGCGATGCCTTTATTCGCCAAAGTGGTTTTTTGCAATGGGCGGCCAACAACCGCACCATTGTTTTGTTTCCACAAACCACAGAACGTTTGGGTTATTTGCCACTCACCAATAACACCATCTTAAACCCTTATGCCTGTTGGGATTGGTGGGGTTACACAACCAAAGATTTTGTCGCCAAAAATGCCCCGCAACTCAAAAGTCTGCACAAAATGGTGCACCGCCTGCAAGGTAAAAAATAATGCCTGATTTTTCTCCGCGCCCGCCGCGCAAAACTTTATTCAAGCCCGAATTAAAACGCCGCGGCATTTACGTTTTGCCCAATTTATTTACCACCGCCGCCCTTTTTGCGGGTTTTTACGCCATTGTGCAAGCCATGGAAACACGTTTTGAAGTGGCAGCAATGGCAATTTTTGTGGCGATGATTTTTGACGGTTTGGATGGCAGAGTAGCGCGTTTAACACACACACAATCGGCATTTGGAGCGGAATACGATTCTCTTGCGGATATGGTCAGTTTTGGCGTTGCGCCCGCTTTGGTGATTTATGAATGGGCATTGTCTGATTTGGGCAGAATGGGCTGGGTTGCCGCTTTTATTTATTGCGCGGCGGCGGCACTGCGCTTGGCGCGCTTTAACACCACCATTGGTTTAATTGATAAACGTTTTTTTCAAGGTTTGCCTTCTCCTGCGGCAGCGGCTTTGATTGCGGGCACAGTTTGGGTTTTTGCAGGATCAGAATCTTTTTTAACCGATGGCAAATTGTTTGCGTGGTTCATCACTTTTGTTGCTGGTCTTTCTATGATTAGCAACGTTTATTTTTACAGTTTTAAAACCATCAATCTTAAAAAAAGCGTGCCCTTTTTTTGCATTGTGTTGTTTGCATTGGTTTTTGCGCTGGTCTCATTGAGCCCTGAAATTGCACTTTTTGTTTTTTTTATGTGTTATGCCGCATCGGGTTATCTTTACTGGTTGTGGTGTTTTTGCAAAAAACAACGCGGCAAAAGGCAATAGCTTTTTTTAATAAAACCTATTGTTTTTTTTAAGAAAAACAATGCGTTTTTCCACGGTAAACTCAAAAAAATTTTCAAAAAAATTTTCAAAAATTGGAGTAAAAAATGGCAAAAGAACATCTTTTTATTTTTGATACCACTTTGCGCGATGGCGAACAAAGCCCCGGCGCTTCCATGACCAAAGAAGAAAAAATTCGCGTGGCGCGCCAGTTGGAAAAATTAAAAGTGGATGTGATGGAAGCCGGCTTTGCCGCGGCTTCTCCCGGCGATTTTGATGCCATTCATTCCATTGCCAGCGTGATCAAAGATTCCACCGTTTGCTCACTTGCCCGCGCCCAAGCGCACGATATTGAACAAGCCGGCAAAGCCATTGCGCCAGCGGCTTCGGGCAGAATCCACACGTTTATTGCCACTTCCCCCATCCACATGGAAAAAAAATTGCGGATGAGTCCAAAAGAAGTGGTGGAGCAAGCAGTCAAAGCCATCGGCTGGGCAAAAAAATACACCGACAACATTGAATTTTCCGCCGAAGATGCCGGTCGCTCAGAGTTGGATTTTCTCTGCCGCATTTTTGAAGCGGTGATTAAAGCGGGGGCGACAACCATCAACGTGCCGGACACTGTGGGTTATAACTTGCCTAATCAATACGCCACACTCATTCAAAACTTAATTGAACGCGTGCCCAATTCAGACAATGTAATTTGGTCGGTGCATTGCCACAACGATTTGGGAATGGCGGTGGCCAATTCCTTGCAAGCTGTTTTGGCGGGCGCGCGCCAAGTGGAATGCACCATCAACGGCTTGGGCGAGCGCGCAGGCAACACGGCAATGGAAGAAATTGTGATGGCGATCAAAACCCGCGCGGATGTTTTCCCCGTGGATACGCGCATTGATACACAACAAATTGTGCCTTCTTCCAAGTTGATTTCGCAAATCACGGGTTACCCAGTGCAGCCAAACAAAGCCATTGTGGGTGCGAATGCTTTTGCGCATGAATCGGGCATTCACCAAGATGGCGTTTTAAAATGCCGCGAAACTTATGAAATTATGCGCGCCGAAGATGTGGGTTGGAGCCAAAACAAATTGGTTTTGGGCAAACTTTCCGGCAGAAATGCGTTTAAAACCAAACTTTTTGAACTTGGCATTGAGTTAGAAAGTGATGCGGCGTTGAACAACGCTTTTGCGCGTTTTAAAGATTTGGCAGATAAAAAATCCGAAATTTTTGATGAAGATTTGCACGCCTTAGTCAATGGCGAACTCACCGAACCCGAAGTGGATTTTTACAAACTCATTTATATGCAAGTCAGTTCAGAGACGGGCGAACAATCCACCGCACGCCTAACGCTTTTGGTCAATGGCGAAGAAAAAACCGCGGAAGTCACGCGCGCAGGGCCAGTGGATGCCACTTTCCAAGCCATTGAATCCATTGTGCAAAGCGGTGCCAAATTGTTGCTATTTTCCATTAACGCCATCACATCGGGTTCGGATGCACAAGGCGATGTAACCACGCGCTTGGCTTTGAATGGCAAAATTGTGCAAGGTTCTGGCACGGATACTGACGTTATCATTGCCTCTGCAAAATCGTATATCAACGCGCTCAACCGCCTGCACCATGGCGCAGAAAAAATCAAAGCGCAAGGAGTTTAAAAACTTAAAAAAAGCAAAAATCCACGGTCAACCGCTGATTTTTTTCAAATTTTTTAAAGGTTTACCGTGGAAAAAAACGATTTTTTGCCAACACCATTTTTTTGATTTTTAAGATTTTGCAAATTGGCGAAAATCCACGGTAAACCTTTGATTTTTTTGAAAAACAATGCTCAATTTTTTTGAATTATTTGACTTGCCACAAAGCTTTTTGATAAACGAAGCGGAATTGAAAAAACGTTTTTTGAACTTACAAAAAACGTGGCACCCGGACAATTTTGCGGCAAAAAGCGAACAAGAAAAGGCGCAAGCGCTTTTAAAATCTGCCGACATCAACGAAGGTTTTGAAACGCTCAAAAACCCCGCCAAACGTGCGGCGCACATGCTCGCTTTAAATGGCGCAGTGATGAATGATGAAAACCGCGCAATGCCGCCGGAATTTTTGGCAGAACAATTTGCATTGCATGAAGCCTTGGATGAAGCCAAAACAACCCACAACACCGCACAATTAGAAACCTTGTTGGAATCGGTTGAATGCTTTGAATCCCAACGTTTAAAAAACTTGGAAAAATTATTAGCTGGCGATTTTGCCGATTCTAACTCTGATAAAACCAACCTATCCGCAGCGATGAAAAATCTCACCGCCCTACTCTTTTTGCAAAAGTTAAAGGCGAACATTGAAGCGGCGTTGGAATAGTTTAAAATCCACGTTTTTGACATTTTTGAAAGGATAAACAATGGCATTAGCAGAAAATTTTGTATCCAAGCAAGGTTTTGGTTTCCGTTGGGAACATTTGGGTTACAAAAATTCCATCGTGCCACAAGGCAATTTTTTAATTAAAAAGGAAGTGCGATGCTTCCAAGGTTATTTTTTGAATCTCCCTATCTTTGAAAAACACGAGATTGCCGAAGCGGCGTGCCCACGTGTTGAATCTGGGGGGGGGTATCCACTCTGCATTTGAAAAACGAATATAAAATTTTCGGCAAAACTATTTTTACCACACACCGCCAAAAAGCCATTGGACATCCTTTTCACTTTTACTATAAGTATTATCACCACAACAGCCTGCAAGGCTGGGACGATTGTTGGGACATCGGAAAATATGTTGCGACAAATCCCAATATCAATGATGAAATTTTTGAGCTTTGCCGTGGTTTAAACGCAAAAAATCAAGAATGGTTATTACGCCAAATTGCCAGAGTAAGAAAATGTTACGAAAACAAAATCGCAAATTTTACAGAATTGGATGATTGCGAAATTAAAGAGATTGAGCAGGTTTTTACGGAATTTTTGCCGAACATTCACAAACTCAGCGATTCTCTTTTTGCTTACCAAGGCTACTTTTTGCCCATCAATCGTTTTGAACCAAATGTGTTTTTTCATAAACACGAATTAGAAATTTTTGAAAAACAAACGCTTGCAAAAATTCGGCAAAAAGACTTCATCGATGCAGGCGGATTCATTGGTGACTCTGCCATTATTTTTGAGCGTGAGTTTTGCGACAAAAATATTTACACTTTTGAACCGACAAAACGAAGCCATGAGCGAATTTTACAAACCATAAAATTAAATAATTCCAAGCGTGTCATTCCTGTCAACAAAGGATTAGGTGCCAAAAATATGGAAACACAAGTTGGCATTACACGCAATGATGGCATGGCTTCAAGTATGATTTTCAAAAAAGGCACTTACATCACAGAAACAGAAACCATTCAAATTACAACTTTGGATGATTTTGTGCGGGAGAACCAAATTGAAGTCGGCTTTATCAAGGTTGACATTGAAGGTGCGGAGATGCAATTTTTGGAAGGAGCGAAGGAAACCATTTGCCGCCAAAAACCTGCGATGTTGATTAGCATTTATCACCAACCGAGTGATTTTTTTAAAATCAAACCGCTGATTGAAAGTTGGGGTTTGGGTTACCGCTTTAAAATCCACAAAAAAGCGGATTTCACGCTGTTGGAAGAAACGGTATTATTTTGCGAAATTGCGGAGGATTAAGCAGTCTCCGCAATTTCCAAAGTTTCTGCCAGCACCGAAAACCTCAATGCCCTACTCTTTTTACAAAAATTAAAAACAAATATTGAGAGCGCATCGGGGTAGAATTTTCTTTTCAAAAAAACTCTGGGTTGACCGTTGGAAAAATTTCACTAAAATCTTCTGTCTTTAAATAAAAAGATGAAAGATGGCTATGACACGGCGATTTGTTGTGCAAGAAAAGTTTGGTCTGTGGTGTGAACATTTGGATTATCAACATTCCATTATTCCACAAGGGCAGTTTTTGGTGCGGCGCGAAATGCGGCGATTCAAAGCTTATTTTTTAAATTTTCCTCTTTTTGAAAAAGTCGTTACATCCACGGCTTCTTGCCCGCGCAGCGATT
>ULYQ01034585.1_pt1 | contig 17930 bp, 16 predicted proteins | sample 1962271 | NCBI WGS metagenome assembly ULYQ01 (sample SAMEA4835865, study PRJEB28245) | human gut metagenome | biome: gut microbiome; material: fecal sample | place: Denmark | collected 2008
CATCTGCGATCATCGGGATCTTTTCAGTCATTCTTCTCCCTCCCAGCCATACGCTGTCCGCTTGACCTCTTTCTCTCCATGAAGCGTCCGAATGCGAGATAGGATGGATGTCCCCTGATACATGAAATCCGGGCAGACATCCGCCATCGGGACCAGCACAAAAGGCCGCTCCCAGAAATAGGGATGCGGCAAATGAAGAAATGGGGTATCACTCTGGATGCCGTCACTGTAAATCAGATCCAGATCCAGCGTCCTCGGCCCCCAATGCACATCGCGGGTGCGTCCAAACTCTTTTTCGACAGACAGCAAAAACGCCATCAAATCTTCGGCAGGCCCTTCCCAGCTGATCTCCATGACAGCATTCAGAAAGACGGGCTGGTCGGTTTTGCCCCAAGGCAGCGTCTCATAGATGGCAGACTTCTTCTCGATATGAAGTCCCTCTGCCGCCTCGAGCGTTGCGGCCGCCTGCCTCAGAATGGCCAGCGAATTCCCCTGATTGGACCCAAGGGAAATGATATATTTTTGATTCATTTTTCTCTCTTTTTGGTCAGTGTCACTGATACATCGTCCAAAATCCCAGGAATTGGAGAACCTGGTTTGTGAACCGTGGTCGTAATCTCATCTACCAGCGGAAAAGCAGCGAGAACATCTGCATTGATGACGCCGGCGAGGCGTTCCAGCAGCTTGTAAGGGCCGCCCTCTGCCCGTTCTTTCACCATCTGGTACACCGCTACATAATTCACAGAGTCTTCAAGACAGTCCGTCTCTCCGACCTTGGATAAATCAAGATGCAGCTCCACATCGATATAAAAACGCTGTCCTAATTTCGTCTCCTCCGGCTCATCACCGTGATAGCCAAAAAAGGCCATGCGAGTCAGTTTGATCGTATCCATGCGTATCCCTCATTCGTTATAAAAGATCAATGCCCAGCAGCAGAAGCCTCACGCCCTCCCCGAGAGCGATGCCCCAAGGAACCCCGTCAGCTCCCGGCGGACAGTACTTCGATCGCCTTCTGATAGACAGAGTCGGTGGATGGATCGAAGGGAAATCCTGTCTGCGAGACTTCAATATCCGGATGGATGCCCACTTTGTCGATCGTCTTCCCAGAAGGCGTCCGATACTCTGCGATAGAGATCTTGAGTGCCTTCTGCTCGCCGGCGTCAAAGACCGCCTGCACCGTCCCTTTGCCATAGGAATTTTCCCCAATGATGGTTCCTTCCTGTTTATCCTGCACCGCACCGGCCAGGATCTCAGAAGCACTGGCACTATTCTTATCGATCAGGACAACCATCGGCAAAGGATCCTCTATTCCCTCGATATCATAGGACTCTGACTCGCCATTCTTGGTGTGATAGCTCACGACCGTTCCCTTGGTGAGTATCTGATTCGCCACATCAGTCACTGCATAGATCATCCCGCCGGGATTCATGCGAACGTCAATGATGAGTTTCTTGGCTCCGGCGATCTTCAAAGAAGCGAGCTGGTCACGGAAATCATCGGCGGTGTGCTTCCCGAAGGAGAAAATATGAATGTAGCCAATATCGTTACCGGCCATCGCACTCTGCACCGTCGGCATGGAGATCTCTGACCGTTCCACGGTAAAATGCATGGTTTCGCCATTGCGTTTGACATCGATCTCTACCGTCGTTCCTTTTTCTCCACGGACAGCCGATGCCGTCCCTGTAAGACCGAGTGCATCCGTTTCTTTGCCATCGATGGCGAGAAGTACATCTCCGGCATCAAGCCCTGCATCATGCGCTGTACCACGGTCGAAAACCTTCAAAATGACCGGCCTGCTGTTCTCTCCCTGCCCCATGACGACACCGATCCCGCCATATTCTCCCGTAGCGCTCTGCATGAAGGATTCATACGCATCCCCGGAAAGTACCATGGTATAAGGATCGCCGACAGAGGCAAACATCCCCTGCGATGCTCCGGCAAAGAGCGTCTTATCCTCTATCGGACGGAAGTAGTTCTGCTTGATCTCCTGAAAATCCAGCAGGAATGTAATGAGTGCCTTCGGATCATCCGTAAAGTGGAATACCGCACCTCCAGCCAAAGATGCGGTACATACCACCCCCAGCACAAAGCCGGGCGCATAGTTTTTGAAAGAATGCCAGATTTGTTTTTTCATCATAAATATCCCATAGGATCGACAGCCTGCCCATTGATTTCCACTTCGAAATGGCAGTGCGGCCCCGTCGAGTTTCCGGTCGAGCCGGCAAAGGCAATGACGTCTCCTTTTGACACGGACTGCCCTTCCGATACATTGAGAGACTGGTTGTGCCCATACAGCGTCTGCATACCGCCGCCATGATCAATGATGACGGCATTGCCGTAGCCGCTGATCCAGCCGGAATAAATGACAGTCCCGCTGTCTGCTGCATGGATCGGCGTACCATAGTCGACACCGATATCCATCCCCGAGTGATAGATGGTACGCCCGAAAATCGGATGGGTACGATATCCGTAGGGAGACGTGATGACACCGCTGCATGGCCAGGAAAGCTGTCCCGTGCCCTGCACATAGTTATCATCACTGCCGCCGCTTTCTTCCTGCTGCGCCTGCCTTGCGGCTTCAGCCTGACGGATGCGCTCCTGAATGAGGTCTTTGACCGCATTGGAACGGGCGATGAGATCCTGCTCCATCTGTGCTGCTGCCGCCTTATTGGCTTTCGCATTATCGAGGACTCTCTGCTGCTCGGCTTTCTTCTTCGCGACCTCGGCCTGTACCTTCTTCGCTTCTTCTGCCAAAGCATCGAGCCTTGCCCGATCCTGCTCCAATTCGGCTTTCTTTGCTTCGATTTTTGCCTTCTGATCCTGGATCTCCAGAATCAGGCTGTAGTCAGACTGGATGATGCGTTTCAAAAGTTCCAGTCGGTTCGCAAAATCGCTGAAGCTTTTCGCCCCCATAATAACTTCCAGATAATTCAGCTGTCCGAATTTATAGATCGAACGCACACGAAGATTCAGCACCTTTTGGCGCTGCTCCAGATAGGCCTGCGCTTTGCGGATCTCTTCCTCCGTCTGGCGGATCTCCGCATTCACTTTCGCCTGCTCGTCCTGAATGCTCTTCAGACGGGCATTCGCCGCATCAAGGTCTGCCTGAATGGCTTTCAACTTAACAGCAACATCTTCGATGACCTGCTGCCAGCTCTCCTGCGAAGAACGCGACTCATCGATCTGCCCCTGAATATCCTGCAGCTCATCCTCCAGATCGTCTGCAATGGAGGGAACTGCCGCCCCTGCCAGCAGCAAAGAGGCGATCGCTGCCGAAAGTATCTTCTGATGTGTTTTCATAATTACACCTTCATATACTTACGGAGCGAAATGGCACTCCCCATGACACCGATCACAATGCCTGCCGCCAAAATAATGAGAGTGGTATATCCCATAAATGGCCAGAGCGGAATCATTGGAATGAATACAAGACCAGCTGCTGCCATTTCGGAGACGACCGTTTTATAGCCTTCCCACAGAATGAGAGAAGCAAATCCGGATCCTAAAAACCCGATGACCATGCCTTCGAAAAGGAAGGGCCAGCGAATGAAGCCATTGGAGGCACCGACGTACTTCATGATCTGGATCTCTCTTCTTCTGGCAAAAACTGTAAGGCGGATGGTATTAGAAATGATAAAGAGCTCGGCACCGGCCAGGAAGATGATGAGTACGATCCCCGAGAGACGGATGACCTGTGCAACTTTATAAAGCTGTTCGATGATATCCTTCCCGTACTGGACAGTTTCGACGCCCTGATACTTAGCGACAACTTCCGCCGCTGTTTTCAGCTGCTCCGGCGTCTGGAAGGACATCTGGTACGATGCAGGGAGAGGATTGCCATTGATAGCATCGAGAAGCCCCTGCTGATCCCCCATGCGTTCACGGAAATCCTTCATCGCCTGGTCTTTGTTTGTGAATTTGATCTCCTTCATACCGGGCTGTGCTTTCAGATACTTGCCGATACCCATGACCTGATCGGTCGTGAGTCCGTCCTTCAGATAAACCGTCATCTCGACCTGATTTTCAAGGTAAGACGCCATGTGGTTGATATTCAGCACGGCTGAAAGAAAGACGCCCAAGATAAACATAGATAATGTCACGGTCAGGACGGAAGCGATGGCCATGAAACGATTTCTGAAAAGGGAACGGAATGTTTCACCCCAGAAATAGGATAATGAACTAAACATTCAGGTCATAGCCTCCCTTTTTTACATCATTCACGATATGCCCTTCTTCGATCATGACGACACGTTTATGCATCGCATTGACCAGATCCTTGTTATGAGTGACCATGATGATGGTCGTCCCCATGTGATTGATCTCGTTGAACAGCTTCATGATATCTTCCGACGTATTCGGATCCAGATTTCCTGTCGGTTCGTCCGCGATGAGAAGGATCGGCTGGTTCACCAGAGCACGGGCAATCGCCACGCGCTGCTGTTCACCACCCGAGAGCTTGGAAGGAAGCTCCTTCTCCTTTCCGCGCAGTCCGACCAGATCCAGCACACGCTGTACCTTCGGCTTGATCTCACGGCTCTTTGCCCCCGTAACGCGAAGAACAAAGGCAATATTTTCGTATACGGTCTTTTCGGAGAGCAGTCTGAAATCCTGAAATACAATCCCCAGCGTACGCCGATAGTATGGGATCTTACTGGATTTCAGCTTATTGATCGTAAGACCATTGACAACGACTGTGCCCTGCTCCGGCACCAGCTCATGCGTCAAAATTTTAACAAATGTCGATTTACCGGCGCCGGAAGGGCCCACGATAAAAACGAACTCCCCTTTGTCGATATGAATATTAATGTTACTGAGCGCGGTGTGTTTTGCATCGTACTGCAGGGACACCTGATCAAACGTAATCATTAAATCCTCACTTCCTGGCGATCAATGCGGCTGCTTCTTCCGCAATGTGTTCTGCGGTGAGACCATATTTTTCAAGCAGATCATCAGCCTTGCCGGATTCACCGAAGGTGTCTTCCGTTCCGATCATAGACATCGGTACCGGTTTATGGAGACAAAGTACCTCAGCGACAGCGCCGCCAAGCCCACCTTTTACCGTATGTTCTTCACAGGTCAGAATCGCACCCGTCTCTTCTGCCGCTTTCAGGATGGCTTTCTCATCGATCGGTTTGATGGAGCTCATGTTGATCACACGCGCAGAAATTCCTTTTTCTTTCAAAAGCTCTGCTGCTTTCACGGCTTTAGCGACCATGATACCGCAGGCGATGATGGTCACATCACTGCCGGAAATCGCTTCATAAGAAACGCTCGGAGTGAAGGTATAATCCTCTGGACAGATATCATCGCATTTCGCGCGGCCCATACGGATATACACCGGACCATGGTAGTCCGCTGCCCACTTGATCACAGCTTTCGTCTCAGCGGCATCAGCCGGAACGACAACCGTCATATTCGGCAGCGCACGCATGAGTGTAATGTCTTCGAGCATCTGGTGGGTCGCACCATCTTCACCGACCGTCAGGCCGGAATGAGTGACCGCCACTTTGACATTCAGTTTCGGGTAGCAGATGGAGTTTCTGATCTGTTCATACGCTCTGCCCGCACCGAAAACAGCAAATGTCGAAGCGAATGGGATCTTGCCAGCCGCAGCAAGACCCGCTGCCACGCCCATCATATTCCCTTCAGCAATGCCAGTATCGAAGAAACGATCCGGATATGCTTTGGCAAAAACCTGCGTCTTGGTGGATGCAGAGAGGTCAGCATCCAAAACTACGATATCAGGATTTACAGCACCGAGTTCTTTCAGTGCTTCACCGTATGCGTCACGAGTTGCCTTACCCATCATTCTGCCTCCACTGCTTTAATAAATCTTTCACATTCTTCTTTGCTTGGTGCCTTGCCATGCCAGCCGACCTGGTTTTCAATTTCCGGTACGCCTTTGCCCTTGACCGTCTTCATGACGATCATGGTCGGTTTACCGGAAATGGTCTTTGCCTCTTCAATGGCTTCATGAAGTTTTTCCATATCATGCCCATCGGTTTCAATGACATGCCAGCCAAAAGCCTGGAATTTTTCTCCGATAGGAAGTGAGGACATGACCTCTGTGATCGGTCCATCGATCTGCAGCCCGTTGTTATCTACGAAAGCCGTCAAATGGTCGAGCTTGTAATGCGCCGCATACATGGCTGCCTCCCAGACCTGTCCTTCTTCGAGTTCGCCATCCCCCAGGATCGCATACACTCTCCAGTCAGCCTTGTCCATCTTGGAAGCAAGCGCCATACCGCAGGCAGCACTGATGCCCTGCCCCAGAGAACCTGTCGTCATGTCGACACCCGGTGTATGTTTCATGTCCGGATGCCCCTGCAGCATATGACCAGCCTGACGAAGTGTATCCAGCTCTTCTTTGGGGAAATATCCTTTTTCTGCCAGTACGGCATAGAGGGCCGGTGCTGCATGGCCTTTGGAGAGGACCAGACGGTCACGGTCAGCCTTCTTCGGATCTTTGGGATCTACCTTCATTTCATGGAAAAACAGTAAGGTCAGGATGTCCGCGGCGGAAAGAGAACCACCCGTATGGCCGGAGTTGGCTTTGGTGATCATTTTCAAAATGTCGATGCGTACATCTTTTGCCTTGCTTTTGAGAGCAGTAAGCTCTTCTGCTGTCAGCTGACTCATTTGTTTTCCTCCTTGTGATTCACTAAAGATTTCAATATTTTTACATTCTCACAAGCCTGTTTCCTCAGCTCGTCGACCAGCTTCCATTCTTCTGGCGAGGCCGGCGCATCCAAGAAACGGCAAGTATCCTTGTACAATGTTTCTGCATCCATATGATGAATCGAGCAGGATGCTTTTCTATGAATCAGTGCCAAGAAATTATCGATTTTCGGATCATAAGAGATACCCAAAAAAGGGACATGCATCAAAGCAGAGAAGATCATGGCATGCAGCCGCATACCCACGACGACATCCATATTTCCCATGAGTGAAATCAACTCTTCAATGCTGTAGGATTCTTTTAGCACATGGACTCGGTCGCTCTCTTCGATCTCTGCTTCCGCTGCGCGCTTGTCTTCCGGAAACTGCATCGGAATCAAGACGACCGAGCAGTCCTTCTCCCGGGTGAGCCGCTCGATATAGGCACGAAGCGGCTTCATCCAGCGAGAAGTATCCGCCCAGCTGCGTATGGCGATACCGACCCGTTTCTTCGAAGGATCTACATGATTCCTTGCGAGGATTTCCTTCCCTTTCTCCAAAGAAACAGGATCAAGAGAAAGTACAGCATCCGCCGTCGTATAAATGGTGCGATGTACCCCGAGTCGCTGAAGAAATCCCTTCGACTCACTGTCACGCACCGTGATGGCATCCACATGGTTTAATACATGCTTCAGTATAATACGGATGATCCGGTAACGCACAGGACCGATCCCCTGCGAATAGAGGAAGACCTGTTTCCGGAAAAGCACACCAACAATGATGATGGTGAGATAATAGATCATGCTTTTCCAGCTGGTCACATCCTGCAGCAGGCTCCCGCCGCCACTGATCAGGAGATCTGTACGAAAAAGAGACGAGAGGATCGGCAGAATGCCGAAGCGAGGCACAGCCTTCACTCCGAATGTTCTTGCCGTATCCGAAGGATTTCCCGAGATCACAGTGATAGAGGGCGCATCGAAGGTCTTCCGAAGCGCCTGTAGTATGGCAAGCAGCATCGCTTCATCCCCGGCATTATGAAATCCATAATAACCGGAGATCACAATATTATACTTTGCCATATCGTTCTCCAAAGAACTTCGTCAGACGGACAAGGATCATGACTGCAAGAAGTGCGCCCACCATAGAGAGCGTACCGGCGGCCAACCCATCCAGTCCACGAATAAAGCTAAGAATAAACGGACTCCTCATGTGTGCGAAAGTTTCCACCATAGATCCCTGCCCGATCGTCACAGCGACGATCAGGAAATAGTGCAGGAGCTGCGGCCATTTCCGATAGAGCGCAGCAAGAGAGACAAGCACAGCAGGATGTCCGAAGAGGAATTCCTTCTCTCTGGGGCGTGCATACATCACATCTTCGAGGAAACGGCGAAGCGCGATCTCAAACTGCGGGACAGGCGCCCCGTTGTTACCGCTACGCCCAATAAAGACAAAGCCGACGATAGCCAAAATACCAAGCCCTACAAGAAGCCCCAGACGAATCTGGATCGAGCAGAATTTCTTGACAAAGGAAACAAAATCCTTATCGGATGTCACAGTTTTTCCGAAGAATGGGAATTTCTGGATGTAGACAACGGAAATCAGAACCAGCGGCAACACAAAAGTCGCTTTGACGCCACGGAAATATTCCATTTCCAGAAAGAAACGGATATCACTCAGAAGACCGCTGACGAAGCAGGCTCCGATCAGCGAAAGGATCCCGCAACCCCAAAGGATCATGACTGATTCGCCCCAAAGACGTCCCCAGCCGACCTCCGAGAAAGCCGTATCTTTCTTTTTTAAGCAATACTGAAGGAAGAGCGACACAACGACAACAGGCGTGCAGACCGCCGCGCCAAGTGCCAGAAGCTGCAGAAGGATATTCACATGGAGAATCCAGTAAAGCACTTCTGCCCCGATGAGCCCTGCCGCTTCTATTGCCATTCCATACCGAGAAAGGTGAGGAATGAGCAAAAGCAGAGTCAGCACGATAAGAGATACCGCACCTGCCATAGTGACAGCGCGAAGCGGTTTCTCCGGGAAATAGGCATCCATCACAGAGGCTTTACCGACAGAAAAACCATGATTTTCCAGACGGTCCCTGACGCCGGCGATGTATGCTGCATTCGTCTCAGAGAGCGTTTTTCCATCCAGCGCAAACTTATACGATGGGAAAAGATTCATACGGATATTTCTTTCAATATCTGAAATGTAGAATCGAGCCGCTGCTTCTTTCTGATTCAGCTTGATCAGCTCATCCTTGGACATCGCATAGAGACGCACCAGATGGTAATCCGAATGACGCGCCATATCCAGCAGCCCTGCCTGTGATTCAAAGCCGAGCTGACTCTGCGCTTCGATCATGACAATCGGGATGCGACGCTGATTGAGCCCCTCAGAGACTTCTTTCTGATATTCCTTGTAGCCGAAAACTTCTTTTCCCTGGAAAATGACACCGCTGACTTTATCCGAAGCATCAACCGCGTGGAAAAAATCATCGATGAAGGCCTTGGGCGCATGCGCCACATTAGCCGGACGAAGGACAACATAAAAGCCATGCGATCCGGCGCGTTTGACCGTATTTGTGAAAATGCCAAGCGGCATCGTCATGAATTTATCATAGACGCCAGATACTTCAAGAGCTTCTACCCCATTTTCTGAAATCGCCTTGACCTCATCCCCGTTATAAAGAAGCGAGAGATGGTCAGCCATTTCCTTAAAATAGGTGCTTCCATCCGCTGTATCCACCGGCTGAATATAGATCTTATCCGGCAGGATGCCCGAGATCTCCGGATGCCGCGCCTGAAATTCATAACCACGATATACACGAATGAAATTGTGATTCACGAGCTTTTCCGGGGTTTCATCATAGACCGCAAGCGAAGTCACACCGTTTTTACGATACAGCTCAAAAAGCGCATCTGTGGTGGTTCGCTCGACAGCTGCACTATCCAGGATATTGTTATAATCGTAGACCATTTCAACGGTCTGGGCAGCCGCTTCTACATGGTAACGTTGCCAGGAAATCCAGGCTCCCGCCATGGCTCCGATCAGAATCAGAACGGCCAGCAGTTTGAAGACGGTCTGTTGTAAACCTTTCATTCTATCCATCCTTTTACTTTGCTTTGATGTTGAACTTGTTCTGTTTCAGGAAGCCTTCAATGAAAGGATTCAGATCCCCATCCATGACGCCCTGGATATTGCCCGTTTCAATGCCCGTCCGGTTATCCTTGACAAGGGTATACGGCTGGAACACATAGGAACGGATCTGGCTGCCCCATTCGATCGCCTGCTGCTCGCCTTCGATGTCTTTTGTCATCTGTTCGCGTTTCTTCAGCTCGAGTTCATACAGCTTGGCACGGAGCAGACGAAGACACTGTTCCTTATTCTGGAACTGGGAGCGTTCATTTTGGCAGGCAGCGACAATCCCCGTAGGAATATGAGTCATTCGGACAGCCGAGCTCGTCTTATTGATATGCTGTCCGCCGGCACCGCTGGAACGATAATAATCCACACGAACATCTGCCATGTTCAGATCGACTTCGACATCATCACTGATTTCCGGCATGACATCCACGGCGGAGAAAGACGTATGACGACGTTTCGCTGCATCAAACGGAGAAATACGGACAAGACGGTGGACCCCTTTTTCGGATTTCAGGAATCCGTAGGCGTACTTGCCTTTGACCATGTATTCCGCACTCTTGATACCGGCTTCATCGCCCGGAAGCATATTCAGCTCCTCGATAGCAAAGCCTTCCGCTTCTGCCCATTTGATATACATGCGGATCAGCATCTCGGTCCAGTCCTGTGCTTCGGTACCGCCTGCCCCGGCATGGAAGGTAATGATGGCATTATTCGCATCATAGGGTTCGCTCAAAAGAAGCTCGATCTCCTTTTTATCAAGGATCTCTTTCAGCTCATCCAGCTCTGCCTTAATTTCCGGCTCCATCCCCTGATCATCTTCCTCGATGGCAAGATCCAGAAGATCCTTCAGGCTTTCCGCTCTGTCAAAGAGGCGGGTGTATGTATCATAGGCATCCTTGGCTTCTGTTGCTGCCTGTGAGATCTCACGGGCTTTATCTGCATCATCCCAGAATGTCGGATCACTCATCTGAATATCGTAACTTGCGATTCTTTCTTTCAGCTGAGGTAAGTCAAAGTGAATCCCTTATTTCTTTTTCATGATTCAGCAGGTCTGTTAAGGTTTTTTTCAAATCTTCTAACATCTGATAGTCATCTCGCTTTCTGTTTTGTGATTATTTTCTAATACTATAAAATAAAACAGCAAATCATCAGGCTGCCAGGTGGCAGACTGATGAATAACATTTGCTGGATTATACAAATTAAATATAGCGGATCCTGATCAAGATCCTATCCCCGATCATAGAAAAATGCTATTCGTGCTTATTTTTTCTCTTCAGCCGCTTCGGTCTCCGCATCTCCATTGTCGTCGACATAATGCTCTTCGGCTTCTTTCAAATGATCCTCAGCTGCCGGAGCTTCCGGTTTTTCAAGGTGCGCCCCTTCTTCCGGATCTGTTGTAAAGCGGATCTGGATGTGATAGAGGTAAAGGATGATGGTTTCCATCATGGCCTGCTGCATTTCTTCGAAAATGTCGAACGCTTCAACCTTGTATTCTACGATCGGATTTCTCTGACCATAGGAACGCAGGCTGATGCCTTCCTTAAGCATATCCATGTCATCTAAGTGTTCCATCCACTTAGAATCGACGACCTTCAGCATGACCGCTTTTTCAAGTTCGCGCATCATAGGAGACCCAATGGATTCTTCTCTCGCATTGTATGTCTCATGAGCCATGGTTTTCAGCTTATCTTCGACTTCTTCACGACTCATGTCTTCGATTTCTTCAAGCTTCAGGTCGCCCGGAGCCAGGAAATATTTTTCCGCATACTTCAACAGGCCGGCGAAATCCCATTCTTCCGGATACAGCTTCGGATCAGCATAGGTCTCCATCCCCTTCTCGATGATGTTATCCACCATAGAAAGGATCTGGTCTTTCATGTCTTCGCCTTCAAGGATCTTTCTGCGCTGGTCATAGACGACTTTACGCTGCTGGTTCATGACATCATCGTATTCCAGGACGTACTTACGAATATCAAAGTTGCGTGCTTCGACACGTTTCTGTGCTTTCTGAATGGCATTTGAAACCATGCGGCTGTTGATCGGTTCATCTTCTTCAAGGCCCATCTTTTCCATAAAGCTCTTGATGTTATCCCCGCCAAAGATACGGAGCAGGTCATCTTCCAAAGACAGGAAGAACTGGCTGGAACCCGGATCCCCCTGACGGCCGGCACGTCCACGGAGCTGGTTATCGATACGGCGGCTTTCATGTCGTTCCGTACCGATGATGGCAAGCCCGCCAAGTTCTGCGACGCCTTCACCCAGAGAAATATCGGTGCCTCGGCCTGCCATGTTCGTCGCGATCGTGACCGCGCCCTTCTGACCGGCCAGCGCAACAATAGCAGCTTCTCGTTCATGGTACTTCGCATTCAGGACAGAGTGCGGAATGTTCGCCTGATCAAGCATATGCGAAAGTTCTTCAGACTGCTCGATAGATGTCGTGCCGATCAGCATTGGCTGCCCCGTCGCATGACGGCGCTCTACTTCTCTGACGACCGCTTTATACTTACCGCGTTTGTTCTTGAAAATGACATCCGGCAGATCCTTACGCTGGATCGGCTTGTTCGTTGGTACCTGAAGGACTGGCAGCCCATAAATTTTAATGAATTCCTGTTCTTCCGTCTTCGCCGTACCGGTCATACCTGCCAGCTTGTCATACATACGGAAATAGTTCTGGAAAGTGATCGTCGCTAGCGTCTGGCTTTCACGCTGCACTTCAAGCCCTTCCTTGGCTTCGATCGCCTGATGCAGACCATCGGAATAGCGGCGGCCATACATGAGACGGCCGGTGAATTCATCAACGATAACGACTTCCCCGTCCTTGACTACATAGTCTTTATCGCGGGTCATCATAGTCTGTGCACGGAGTGCCTGGACAAAGAGATGATTCAGCTCCAGATTCTCTGCATCATAGAGGTTCTCTACATGCAGCAGCTTTTCCATCTTTGCCACACCGGCTTCGGTTGGTGCTACCGTCTTCTGCTTCTCATCGATGGTGTAGTCTTCCTCTTTTTTCAGCTGTGGGACGAGTTTGGCGACGGTGTAGTAGGCATCTGTCGATTTCTGCCCCGGACCGGAAATGATCAGCGGTGTACGGGCTTCATCGATCAGGATAGAGTCCACTTCATCGATCAGGCAGTAGTGCAACGGACGCTGTACCATCTGATCGAGAGAAGTGACCATGTTATCACGCAGGTAATCAAAACCGAATTCATTATTTGTTCCGTAGGTGATATCCGAATTGTATGCGATTTTTCTCTGGTTGAAATCCAGATCATGAATAATAAGGCCGACGGAGAGACCCAGAAATTTGTATACCTGTCCCATCCATTCGCTGTCTCGTTTCGCCAGATAATCATTGACGGTAATAACGTGGACGCCCTTTCCTTCCAGCGCATTCAGATAGACCGGTGCCGTAGCAACCAGCGTCTTGCCTTCACCGGTACACATCTCAGCAATGTTACCGCGGTGCAGAATAATACCGCCAATCAGCTGGGTATCGAAGTGACGCATCCCCAGCACGCGGCGAGAGGCTTCACGAATGACCGCAAAAGCCTCCGGTAGGATATCATCCAGTGTCTCACCCTTAGCAAGACGTGCTTTGAATTCATTGGTTTTGTTCGCCAGAGAAGAATCGCTCAGCTTCTTCAGGCCATCCTCCAAAGGATTGATCTGTTGCTCTACAATTTTACGGATCTTTTTGATTTCCTTCTCATTGGATCCATTGAAGAGTCTGTCAAAAAACTTATCAAACATGGACACAGCTCCTTTTATAGTACAAGCGTTGTAAAAGCGATGGTAAAAGAAATCAGGAAGGAGGCCCCGATACAAGCATGACCGAGTAAACTCACAAGAATATTCATTTCTTTTTATACCATCAGTAATTCTATACCTACATACTATTTCATTTTAACAAACTCGTAGGCTATAGTCAAAAAAGGAGCGGAAATTTCCGCTCCTTTTTATAAAAAATCAGCTTTTCTTATTTTTCAGCATCGATCAGGCCGTATTTACCATCATCTCTGCGATATACGACAGCCATCGCTTCCGTATCCGAATTGAAGAACATGAAGAAGTTGTGTCCCAGAAGATTCATCTGCAGAATGGCTTCTTCCGGCGACATCGGGCTGATATTGAAGTGTTTCGTCTTCACGATCTCAAAATCAGCATCCGCCTGTGCAGCGATCGGTTCTTTTTCCAGAACAAACTGACGGGACAATGTATTCTTTTCTTTGAATTTCTTTGCCAGACGAGTCTTATATTTATGAATCTGACGTTCCACCTTGTCGAAAACGAGATCGATAGATTTGTACATATCATCAGATTTTTCGACACCACGAAGAATGACGCCGTCTACGAAAACTGTAGTTTCACAAGTTTTGGTCATATTGGAAATACGGAGTAATACATTAATCTTTATCGGTTTATCGAAGTACCTCTGGATCTTACCTGTATGCTTTTCTACATAGGAATGCAACGCATCAGTCATTTCAAGATTCTTGCCTCTAACTGTTAATTCCATAATGAAATCCTCCTTTCGTGAATAAGCTCTTGCTTATCCTTCTATGTATATTATACATGATATCTCATTTTTATCAAATCAAAAAATTCTATAGGACTCGACGAAAAGTCATGGATTGACAGAATAGGGTTTATACGAACGTGTGAATAATGTGTATAAAAGGGAAAATTCGAGATCCGGATCTGGCGACGATCGTCAGAAAAGCGGAAAAGTCAGCAGCCATCAGATGCAAAGCAAAGGCAGATCCAACCGGCTGCAAAGATACAACATTCACCGATTTCCCCCTCTTACGTCTCAAAGCCCAAAATCTTCATCAGTAAACCTTGAAATCATTTAAAAAGCAGCCCCATTCCCATGGGGGCTGCTTTTTATTGAAGGAAGCGCTGCTTAAATCGTTATCCGCGTTTCCTTAAAACTCTATTCCTTTTCTTGCACGGATGCCTTTCTGGAAAGCGTGCTTCACAAGCGTCATCTCAGTCACTGTATCTGCAAGATCGATAAGCTGCTGCTCAGCATAGCGTCCCGTCAGGATCATATTGAGGCGCTCCGGTCTTTTCTGAATGAGCTCTGCTACTTCACCTGCAGAAATCATGCCAAAATGAATGGCATAATTGATCTCATCTAAAATAATAAGATCCCATGCATCACTCATGACTTCTTTTTCGACCATCTGCCAGGCTTCCTTAGCCAGTGCCGTTTTACGCCGGAATTCTTCTTCACTTTCTTTATCCTTATTATGGAAGACGAAGCCGTCCCCCATCGGCCGGATCTGGATGCGGTCATTTCCCTCACCCAAAGTCTCAACGGCTTTCAGCTCACCATACTTCCAAGCTCCCTTGATGAATTGAAGGATCAGCACCTTCTGGCCATCTCCCCAGGCGCGGATCGCTGTCCCCAGAGCCGCCGTAGTTTTTCCTTTACCGGTCCCTGTATTGATCAGAACCAGTCCTTTTTGTACAGTCATAGATTCGCCCTCATAAAAAGCATACATGATGCATCAGCTTCTGCGGTTCCACCGGAAAAGTACCATGCCCAATCATAAACTGCGTACCTCTCGATGAAACCATCCTATTTGCGGCTCTTCTTAAAGACCTCACACGATGCGATCCATTTTTCTGCAGCTGTTGGATTTCCATCAAAGGAAAGGTGCAGATAGCTTGCCAGTACATTGTCCTTTGCATAGCCCTCAATGTGCCCTGCCTTCTGCCGTGTCCCCTGAAGAGTATATGCCCATGGGAAATCCTCTCCGCAGGAAAGGGTGGAGAAATGAAACTCATGCCCCTTCAGGAGATCCCCTTGATCTGCGATAACGCTCTTTCTAAGAGCCTTGCCAGTCACATAGCCCACACGCTGGAGTTTCTTCTGCATCTCGCAAACTCCGGGGACAAGGCCGACCATCTCATAGGAGTCTCCGTCAAAGCCTTGGATCTTCTCGCAAAGATACATCAACCCGCCGCATTCTGCATAGATTGGCATGCCGCATGCAGCCGCTTCCCGAATAGATGCTTTCATAGCCGTGTTTCCGACCAACGCATGAAGAAACATCTCTGGAAAACCACCGCCGAAGATCAGACCATCGACGTCAGGAATGCTGGAATCCCGGAGCGGACTAAAATCAACAAGCTCTGCGCCTTGCCGTTCAAGCGCTTCGAGACTGGCCGGGTAATAAAAAGAAAAAGCTTCATCCCGCGCCACGCCGATGCGTACATTTTTAACTTTGAGTTTTGTTTCGCTTTCCTCGACTCCCAGCAAAGGAGCCTGCCTTGCCACGTCCAAGACTGCCTCTGTATCTACCCATTTCCCAGCAGCTTCTCCCATGTGCTCAATGAGCGCCTGCGTTTCAATTTCCGTCACGGGAGTAAGACCCAAATGGCGCTCCGGTGTCTGCAATGCATCGTCCCGGTGGAAAGCCCCCAGTACAGGCATGTGGATCTTCTCCATGACCTCGTGCACCATCGCTTCATGTCGGTCTGTGCCGAGACGATTCAGGATGACCCCTGCGATATGGACATCCGGATCATATTCCCTAAAGCCAAGCGCCGTCGCAGCGATGCTGTAACCAACCGATTTGCAGTCGAGTACCAGCACCACAGGTGCCTTGAGTTTCTTTGCGATATCCGCAGTCGAACTGATGCCATTCGCACCACCATCATAGAGCCCCATGACTCCTTCGATAATGGAAATATCCGCCCCTTTCGACAACGAGGCAAATGTCGGCACCAATCGGTCCGGCGGTGTCATCCAGGTATCCAAATTATAGGAATTTCGCCCGGCCGCCTTTCCATGAAATCCGGGATCAATATAGTCCGGACCTACTTTGAAGGGCTGTACAGCATATCCCTTGGAATGAAAATAAGCTAAGAGTCCAGTCACGATGGTCGTCTTTCCGACACCGCTGTTCGTACCGGCGATCACAATCCTTGGACGAGCGATAGATTCCATATTTATTTATCCTTTTTGGCAATGATGGTGGACAGATAATTGGGCTTATAATCTGCCGGAAGTCCGCCGATATCACGAATAACGATCTCATCAGGAAGTCCTGCGCGCGATACCATGACAGAACGCTCAAGCATGTGATGCTTTCTAAGCTCTTCCTGCACGAAAGCAAAGCTCTTGTATACTTTCATGATCACCGCATTATCGCAGGCAGCCAGTGCCTGATCAAATTTCTTCGGGTCGCAGGTCGCCGGGATGATGAGAACATTTTCCTCCCATTCTGTCACAGGCAGCCCGATATAGGATGCAATGCCGAGAAAAGCAGGGATCCCCGGAATCGTCTCGACTTCATATTCTTCAGAGTCTTTGAACTCATTGAAAATATACATATATGTGCTGTAGAGCATCGGATCACCTAGAGTCAGGAAAACCAGATTCTTCCCTTCGTCCAATTTTTCCTGAATCAACTTGCGGTTGATTTCCCACTGCTTATTCACAGCCTCCATGTCAGTATTCATCTGGAAGACCATCGGGAAAATTTCAACGGTATCCGGGATATAGGGTTTTGCGATATTAAAAGCAACAGACCCTTCCTTTTTCTCCGTCTTTGGTGTGATGATCATATCTGCCTGCTCGATAGCTTCGACCGCCTTGACAGTCAGAAGTTTTGAATCTCCCGGACCTACACCGATGCCATATAATTTACCTTTTTTCATGATAAACCTCCTCAAAATGATTATGAAACAGTTATAGGGAAAGGGTTTCCCTTAAAAATTGCTGTTATGCACTTTTTTATTGTACCATATTTCGTTAGAAATTGATATGAAAACGCACAGAGGCTCGCGAATTGTTAAGTTCCGCAGAATATAGAAACTTCATGACTGCCCGATTCCGCTTGTATATCGTCATGATATCGCGGAAATCTCCATTTACAGAAAGTGATATAAATGAAAAAACAAGTATTATATATTATGTTATTTATGAAGAAAACTATTGTATATGGCATTCGAAACTGTTACCATGAAGAAAACATGAAATTCGTCAAAGCGCGGCACTTCATAGCCGCACACAAAGGAGCTTTCTATGACAGCTTTTCTTATCAACTGGTACCCGCTGCTGTGCCTTCTTTTTGTTGCCATCGGCTACGGGATTTCTTTTTGGAAAAAGAAAT
>ULYQ01024739.1_pt1 | contig 17757 bp, 17 predicted proteins | sample 1962271 | NCBI WGS metagenome assembly ULYQ01 (sample SAMEA4835865, study PRJEB28245) | human gut metagenome | biome: gut microbiome; material: fecal sample | place: Denmark | collected 2008
TATTCGTTTACCGTGGATTTTTGCTTTTTTAATACCGCTGGTTTTTGTGCCAAATCAGCGCACTTTTTAAAATGTCCGCAATGTTTGAAAATTGCGGATTCCAAGTCAAAATTTGTTTGGCTTTTTGGGAACTACCAACCAAAATGGCAGGGTCGCCCGCGCGTCTAGCTGATATTTCACAAGGGATTTTTTCGCCCACAATTTTTTCTGCCGCTTTAATCACTTCTTTGACCGAAAAACCTTTGCCGTTGCCTAGGTTGAAAACGGTGCTATCATTTTTTGAATCGTTCAAAAAACGCAAAGCCAAAATGTGTGCACTTGCCAAATCATCCACGTGGATAAAATCCCGAATGCAAGAACCATCGGGCGTTGCGTAATCATCACCAAACACACGAAAAACCGCGCGTTTTTTTAAAGCCGCTTCCAAAACCAAAGGCAACAAGTGCGTCTCTGGCTTGTGCGATTCGCCAATATCAAAAAAGTGGCTGGCACCAGCGGCGTTGAAATAACGCAAAATAACAAATTTAAAACCATAAGCCGCGGCATAATCTGCCAAAATTTGCTCCATCATCCATTTGGTTTTGCCATAAGGATTGATTGGATTTTGCGGATGATTTTCTTCCAAGGGCAATTTTTGCGGCACGCCATAAGTTGCACAAGTGGATGAAAAAATAATGTTAAAAACCCGAAATTCACGCATCACATCTAACAAATTGAGCGTGTTTGCCACATTGTTGGCGTAATATTTGGCGGGGTTTTCCATGCTTTCGCCAACATAAGCAAATGCCGCAAAATGCAAAACGGCAGCAATTTTATATTCCGCAAATATATTTTTTAAAGCCGTTTTATTTGCCAAATCCGCTTGAATAAACGTGGTGTTTTTTTGTGGATTTTGAATATTTAAAGCGGTGGCATTGTTTAATAAATTCGCTTTTTTTAAAAATTCGCTGGGGTTTTTAATCACGCAATATTCTGTGGCTTCTTTGTGCCCGTAAATTAAATTATCCAAAACAATGGTTTCAAAACCCAAAGTGTTTAAAAAGGCGTTGGCAACCGAACCAATATATCCTGCGCCGCCGGTGATTAAAATTTTCATTCTTCAAACTTTCTCAAAATACGCTCCAAAATTCGCCGATTTTGAAAACTAAAAAATCGGTGCCCCAAAAAGTTTGCAAAAAAACTGCAACCAATGCCGCACAAATGCGCGCATAATTTTTGCCATTGTCCGCTTAAAAAATTGATATTTTCAAAAAAATAAAGGGCGGAAGTTGCAACAACAAATTGCGTCATTAACCCAAAACACGCCACCAATGAAAATTTAAAAAAAGTGATTTTTAAACTTTGCGACTCATCTTTTTTAAAAATATAACGTGCGCTGATGGCAAAATTCACAAAATGCCCGCTGATATAACTCAACACCACGCTCAAACCAAAATTAAAAAAGAATTCATAAAAAAAACGCGTGCTGATGTTAATCAACACCGCCACAAATGCCGCAAAAAAATAGCGAATCAAGGTGCTTTGAAAAATGCGTTTCAATTTTTTGTTTTGTCGTTTTAAAAAAAAGCGATTTTAAGCGTTTTTCCACGGTAAACGCTTTGTTTTTTTCAAAAAAATAATCGGTTGACCGTGGAAAATCATCAAAAAACTTGGTCAATAAAATAGCGCGGGCGGCGTTTGACTTCGGCATAAATTTTGCCGATATATTCGCCCATAATGCCCAAGCCCAAAAATTGCGTGCCGCCCAAAAATAGCACTATCAAAACGGTGGAAGTCCAACCGGAAAGCGCATCATTGGTGAATAGTTTCACATACAAAGCATAAGCGCCATAACAAAAACAAAAGAAAAAAAGCAACACGCCAAAAAAAGTCAAAAGCCGCAGCGGCACCACGGAAAAACTCGTGATGCCATTTAGGGCAAATGCCAACATTTTTGAAAATGGGTATTTGCTTCTACCTGCACTGCGCGCCAAACGTTCGTAATAAACCACGGCATTTTTAAAACCAAGCAATGGCACAATGCCGCGCAAAAACAAATTGACTTCGCTAAATTCCAAAAGTGCGGCAATGGCGCGTGCGCTTAACAAGCGGTAATCCGCGTGGTTGTATAAAATTTTAACGTTCATTGCGTGCATCAATTTATAAAACGCCAAGGCGGTGGATTTTTTAAAAGTAGTGTCGGTTTTGCGGGCTTTGCGCACGCCGCAAACAACTTCGCAACCGTCATCAAAACGCACCAGCATTTCATCAATGGCGTTGATATCGTCTTGTAAATCGCAATCCATGGTAACTGCGCAATCGCATTGGTTTTTCACAAAATATAAGCCTGCCAAAAGCGCGCTTTGATGCCCGTAGTTTTTGGCGAGTTTCACAATTTTGTGTTGTGGCGCTTTGGTTTTTAAACGCATTAAAAAGGATAGCGTGTTGTCAGAGCTGCCATCATCCACAAAACACAAAAAACTATCTGCCGCAATTTTCTTTTTGAAAACCAATTCTTGCAATTTTTGGGTGATGACATTCCAGCTTTGTTCAATGATTGCTTCTTCGTTGTAACACGGCAAAATAATGGCGAGTTTTGGGCGTTTTTGAATTGCAACTTCGGGCGAAGTTTTGGCGGAAAATTCGGGTAAGGTTTCGGCGGAAAATTCGGGCGAGGCGCTTGGTGATTGATTCATTATGGTTGCTCCCGCCATTTTTTGGCTTCATTTTGCCATTTGCGCAAATCGCCTTCGGATGCCACAAAAACAATCATATCTTCAAAAACCACAATAGAATTCTTGTGCGGAAAGGGTTCTAGTTTTTCCAAAATGCCCGCGGATGAGAGGCGTTTGATGAGATTTTCAAAGTCTTTATTGGTGTAATTGTCATTTAAAAAACGCGAAAAAACGTCCTTTGCCATCATCACGTTAAAAGGCGTGGCATCAATGGCAAGAATATTGTCAATAAAGGGTTGGGTGTAGTTATTGATTGGCTTGCCAAACATTAAGCCTGTGTATTTTTTGTTGTAATCAAAGTTTTCGTGATTTTCTATTCTTGCAATCACGCGGTTAAGATAGGCAAAATCTTTTTCCATGGTGAGTTTTTGCACTTTTTGAATTTGCAAATCCTGCACAATGCATTGCCAAAGCGTGATAACACTCAATGCAAAAACGGCGTTATAAACCAAGGTTTTGGTGTGAATAAGCGAATCGCATAATTTAAAAACCAACACCACCACCAAAACGCGCACAAACAAAATGCCGTAATAATCCGTAACAATGTTTGTGCTTAAAAAACTTGCCAGCGCCACGTGTGTTTGGGAAGCGAAAACCGCGCCGATTCCAGCCAAAACAATGGCGAATTTTGCGCTGATTTTGAGTTTTGCATTGCAAAATAAGAAAAACAAAAACACAACAAATAAAGAAAATAAAAAGGCAATATTGAGTTCCATAAACGGAACTTTGTAAGCAAATAGCGTTGCAAAACCGCGTTGCATTGCCAGCAAAAATCGCGCAGGCATTTCAGCCATAGAAATCATTTGGTTGTTGTATGCTTGCCCTGCTATGCCAATGAGTTTTAAAGCATCCAAGGCTAATTTATACGAAAGCGCTGCAAGCAAAGTGGCAATGATGACAAAACGCGCCTTAAAAATTGCCGTTTTAACCGAACATTTTTCATCAATTAAAATGACAATAATTCCGCCGCAAAGCAAAATCAAAGCGGTGTCAATAAACGGTTGATAACTTGCAATGCCCCAATGAATGCAAAAAGTGGCAATGAAACAAAGCCAATAAGCAGAACTTTTGCTTTTATTTTCATCGCCAGCCTTTTTAGCCAAAACAAAACCCAAAATGCCAATGGCAACAGCAATGAATAAGCCTGCGGCTTGGTAGGTGTAATACAAACGCGCCAGCGTAAAAGGTTGCAGGGTTAAAACAAAACCAACAATCACCCAAACCCAAAGTTTTTTTTGCAAATTGAAATAAACACTCAACCAAACGCTTGCCAGCGCCAAGCTTGCAAAGGAAATCAAATTGTTTAAAACAGGCAAAATATAATTATTTTGCAACCATAAATTAAAGGTATTTTGCGTGTATCTGCCTTGCGCAATGGTTATCCATTTGTCCATCTGCCAAAAGATGGCTTGCCAGCATTCTCCGCCCCACAAATACTGCACGGTGTGAAAACCAAAAACCACATTCATCACAACAAACAAAATCCAAAACGTATGGCGATAAAGTGGATTGATGGCTTTGTAACTATTCAAAATCACCTTTGGCAAGAGTTTAAGGCTAATTGTTGCCAAGGTTTTTTTAGGCAACAAAGCAAAGAATCGCCGCAAAATTTGGGAATAAAACAAAACAAAAATGGCGAGTAAAAATGCAGCAGCAAGTCTTTTGATTAGTGGCGCAAACGAGATTTTGTAAGTGATATCGCCTATTTTTTTGTCTTTTTGAAGTGATACAACCTTGTTGATATTTTTGGAACCAGTGAAATAAATGTTGTGGTTAATCAATTGAAAATCATTGATTTCCTCTGGATTGATTTGAGAAATCCAAAGAATAGATTCCATTGTAATTGTTGAAATATTTCGCGAGCGTTGCGGCAAATCGTAACGTGTAAAAGCAATTTGCGCATTGTGCGTTAACCCCTCACTTTGCTTAAAAACAACCTCCCCCGCAAAATGCTCATCCTTTACTGAAAAATGCAACACCAAGGCGGTGATAAAAAACGCTGCCAAAACAACATTTAAAACGCCAAAGAAATATTTGAACCATTGCGGCGTTTGTAATAAAGCGTTTAAAACATTTTGGGTGTTTTGAAGATTGTCGGTATTACTTGCCGACTCACTTTTCGCGGGGGGGGGTTAAATAAGACATATTCTCTTTTGAAAAAAACGAGTTTTATAAAAAGGCGTTTGAAAAAATCGGAATTGTAAATGATTTTCCACGGTCAACCCGCGTTTTTTTCAAAAAAATTCTGCGTTTACCGTGGAAAATCGCCGATTTTCACGCATTTGGCGTTATTATTGCGTTTTCAAAAAAAAACTTTGGAGGGCGCTGTGCGCAGATTGTTATTCTTTTGCTTGTCCTTCTTGCCTTTTTCTGTTGCCATCGCCGATGATGCCTTGTGGGAATCAGCGGCGGTTCAAGCCTTCATCAAAGAACTTGCCAACACGCATAGCCACGAAGAATTAAAATCCTTATTTGTTGCAACGCAAAAAAACGAGCGCGTTTTAGAACTCGTTGCCCCCAAAAATGCCCCGCGCAACTGGGAAAAATACCGCAAAAATTTTGTTAATCCCTTGCTGGTTTTAAAAGGCGCGCAATTTTTAAAAAAACACGCGGCAACTTTTAAAACGGCAGAAGAACGCTACGGCGTGCCGCGGGAAATCATCACCGCCATCATCGGCATTGAAACGCAGTTTGGCAAAACCCAAGGCAGTTTTTCTACCTTTGAAGTTTTGGCAACATTGGGTTTTTACGATGAACGCCGAGCCGATTTCTTCAAAAACGAACTCAAAGAATTTTTGCTTTTTTGTAAGGAAAACCATTTTGAACCTTTAAAAATCAAGGGTTCTTACGCAGGCGCATTGGGCATTGCACAATTTATGCCTTCAAGCATTCGCAAATATGCCGTGGATTTTGATGGTGACGGCAACATCAATTTGTCGCAAAGCGAAATAGACGCCATCGGCAGTGTTGCCGCTTTTTTGGAAAAACACGGTTGGGAAAAAAATGCGCCAATCGCTTTTCCAGCGGATGTTAGCGCTTTAAAAGAAGATGCCTTAAAACCTTTTTTAGAAGGCGGCATTGCCCCTACTTTTTTGGTGAAAGATTTAAAAACCGCAGGCGTGAAAACATCAGCGCCAGACAATTTGCGCGTTTCTGTTTTGAATTTTGATTCGCCCGATTCTGTGGAATATTGGCTAGGCGCGCATAATTTGGAAGTGATTTCATTTTATAATCGCTCGCGTTTTTATGCTTTGAGCGTTTTTTTATTAGCCCTTGAATTGCAATCACCTTTTTAAAATCAAATGACTGAAAATAACATTCAAAACGATTCCGAATATTCGGACGCTGAAACATTTTGCGCCAACATTTTAAACACAAGCAAAAGTTCATTTAATTCTGTGGGTTTGCGTTTTTTAAATGCAGACAAACGCCGCGCCATTTGCGCGCTTTATGCCTTTTGTCGTTTGATTGATGATGCGGTAGATAATGCCGTCAATACCGATTCCGCCCGTGAACATTTAAATGTCTGGCATAAACGGCTTTTCAATATAGAAAATGACGAACATCCTGTTTGCAAAGAACTTTTTTGGGCGATTTCGCATTTTTCTTTAAATAAAGAATATTTAAACGATATTTTAAAAGGCGTGGCAATGGATTTAACCCCGCCGAATTTCCCAGATTTTAAAGCGCTTGAAAATTATTGTTACCACGTGGCAGGTGCGGTTGGACTTTTGATTGCGCAAATTTTGGGCTACACCGACCAAAAAACCGAAAAATACGCCTACGATTTGGGCATTGCTTTGCAGGTGGTCAACATTTTGCGCGATGTTAAAGAAGACCAAGAGCGCCACCGCTCCTACATTCCCTTAAATTTTTTGGCAGAACACCAAGACTTCAAAGCCATGTGCGCCGCCTTGGCATCAGAATCCGAGCGGTTTTTTGATTCAGCCTTAGACCTTTATAAAAACCTACCCAAAGAAGACCAAGAAAACCAAAAATTCGGCTTATTTTTGGGCGCCATTTATTACGCCCTTTTGCAAAAAATCAAACGCCAAGGTTTTCCCGTGATGGAAAAACGCGTGCGCGTGGGCGCATTTGCCAAACTTTGCGCCGCTTTGCGAATCTTTGTTTTTGGGCAGTTGCGATGAAAAAACGCATCGCTGTGGTTGGCGGCGGTTGGGCAGGCATTTCTGCGGCTATTCATTTGATTCAAAAAGGTTTTTCTGTAACTTTATTTGAAGCAGGCAAAAGCTTGGGCGGCAGAGCCAAAACCTTGATGGCAAGCAACAACGCACCGCCTTGGGCGGCGGATAACGGGCAACATTTGCTCATTGGCGCATATTTTGAAACCTTTGCGTTGATGAAAACCTTGAATGTCAACCCCGCGGATGTTTTAACCGAATTGCCCTTGGCGATTTTTACGCCAAACTTGGCATTTGAATCTCCCCCACCGCCGCGATTTTTGCCAGCGATTTTTGCCAAGCCTTGGCAACATTTGCGCTTGATTAAAAATTCTCAAGGTTTAAATGACTTTCAAAAAAAAGCGGCGTTTTTTTGGTTTTTGCATTTAAAAAAACGCCAAGCGGTCGATGAACCTGTGGATACGTGGTTATCGCGACAATTCCAAAAGGATGATTTATTCGCCCAAGAATTTTTAAAACCCTTATGCCAAGCGGCGTTGAACACGGATTCAAAAATTGCCAACGCGGCACTTTTTCAGCGCGTGTTGTGCGATGCGTTTTTGTCGGCATCATCCAAAGCCTCGCGGCTCTACATTGCAACAAACGGTTTATCTGATATTTTGCCTTTGCCTGCTTTGCAGTGGTTTGCCAAAAAGCGCGCCCCTGTTTTTTTGGGTTGTCGCATTTTAAAAATGGAAAAAACGCCCGCCAACACGTGGATTTTACACTACAAAAATGGCGCCATGCATGTTGATTTTGATGCCGTGGTGTTGGCAACAGCACCCGCTGCCGCAAAAAAATTACTTGCCAGCATTGACCAAGAAGATTTGATTCCAGAATTAACAAGCGAGCCAGTTGCAACCATTTACCTTTATTTTCAATACCCACTTTTATTAAAAAAAGGTTTGCATTATTTTGATACGCCAGCGCCCGCTTGGGTGGTGCCGCAAGGAGAAAAAGGCGTGGCAATTGTTTTGAGCGCCCACGGCGCGTGGGAAAAATTGTGGGAACGTTCAAGCAGCGCACTTGCTGAACAATTCAAAGTGGCTATTGAAAAACGCCAAAAAGCGCCCGCAGGCAACATTGTGTTTGAAAAAGCGCTCAAAATCCAAAACGCCGCAACCTCTGCGCGCGCCTACTTGCCCAATCGCCCCGCAGCAGGCAAAACCCAAATTCCCAACCTTTATTTAGCCGGCGATTACACCTTTTTGGATTACCCTTCCACACTTGAATCTGCTGTTTTAAGCGGCAAACATTGCGCCAATGCCGTTTTGCACGATTTTCCACGGTAAACCGTTTCTTTTTTTGAAAAAAATATTGGGTTGACCGTGGATTTTTAGTTTTTTTCACGGCTTATCAAAAAAAAAAAATGGTCGGGGCGGCGGGATTCGAACTCGCGACCCCTTGCACCCCATGCAAGTGCGCTACCAGACTGCGCCACGCCCCGACAAGAATGCGCAATTATACGCATTCCATCCGCCTTTGTAAAATTTTTTAACAACAAAATACAACTGCCAAAATTCAAATTAAAAAAATTAAATCAATGATTAAGGAATTGTTTTTGCACCAAAAACGTTTATTTTCTTGCTTCTTGCAAAAAATTCAACAAGTTTTTTAGGTCTTTGCGGATTTGTTTAATAAAAAGCGATTCCACGTTTTGCGCAATGGTTTGCGAGATGTTTTTGGATAATGTTGGCACATCAATGGTTTTTGGTGCTTTGTGTGCGGATGAAATTGTAGGCGCAGCAACAGCGGGCGTTGAAATAAGCGCGGCGGATTTTAACGGTGAAAGTTCTTGCGATGGCGCAGATGATGGCGGCGGCAAATCGTTATCGTCCACTTTTCCAGTTAAAACATTGCGCGCGCCGTGGATGGTGTAGCCTTTGGCATAAAGCAATTCGCGAATGCGCCGCACAAGCAAAACTTCGTGGTGTTGGTAATAACGCCGATTGCCGCGGCGCTTCACCTGCCGCAGTTGGGCAAATTCTTGTTCCCAATAGCGCAAAACGTGCGGTTTAACGCCGCACAATTCGCTGACCTCACCAATTGTAAAATAGCGCTTGGCGGGAATAGGCGGCAAAACAACCTCGTCTTCAGACTTCGGCTGCCGCTCTTGTGCGGTTATTTTCTTCAACATCGGCTTTTAACTTTTGACTGGCATGAAAAGTGACCACGCGGCGCGCACTAATGGGAATAGCCTCCCCCGTTTTGGGATTTCTGCCCGGACGTTGTGGTTTATCGCGCAATTTGAAATTGCCAAAACCCGATAACTTCACCTCATCACCCGCAATTAAAGCGGCGCTGATTTCTTCAAAAAACGCTTCCACCATATCCTTGGCTTCGCGTTTGTTTAAACCGACCGAGTCAAAAAGAAGTTCTGCCAAATCAGCTTTGGTTAAGGTTGTCATAATCAACTACTCACGGCGTTGTGCCGAACAGGTTTTTTCCCAAACATTCAAAATGTGCGACAAAGTTTTTTCCACATCCGCCTCACTTAATGTTTTTTGTGTATCTTGCAAACTCACCCGAAACGCCAAACTTTTGCAATTTTCAGGAATGCCCGAACCGGTGTAAACATCAAATAAAACAATATCTTTCACCAGTTTTGGTAAAGTATTTTCTAGGTTTTTGCGCATAAAATCAAGTGAAATGTTTTTATCCACCACCACAGCCAAATCACGCACAACGGCGGGGAATTTGGAAATTGGCGCAAAAGTGTTCAAAGTTCTTTTTGGAATTTGCGAAAGGTCTAATTCAAAAAGCATCGGCGCATTTGGAAAATCGTAATGTTGCACGTGTTTGGGATGCAATTCGCCCAAAATTCCCACATTTTTTTCATTGATTAAAATGCGGGCAGCGCGCCCCGGATGCAAAGCGGGATGGTTTTCCAAAGCCTCAAAACGCAGATTTTGAATTTGATTTAAAAGCGATTCCACTTCGCCCTTCATATCAAAAAAATCAAGCATGCGTTTGGAATTCGCCCAATTTTCAGGCAAAGCCGAACCATACATTAATGCCGCCAAATGCCAAGGTTGTGCAAAATTTTCCGATTCGCCCTCTTCTTCTTTTTTATAAAACACGCGCCCAACTTCAAAAAGCCGCACGCGGTTTTGTTGTTGTTTTAAATTTTTGGATAAATTTTCAAGCAAACCGCCAATTAAAGAAGAACGCAACACCGACAAATGGCTGGCAATTGGATTCATCAACGCAATGGGCGTGGCATTGTTGCAAAAATTTTGTTCATTTTCTTTGGGAACAAAAGCAAAATTGATGACTTCAAAAAATCCACGGTCAACCAAAAATTTTTTTGAAAAATCCACAAAATTAAAATCTTGATGAATTGGCATCACAAGCGGCGCAACAGGCGAATCAGCGGGGATTTCTTCATAACCATAAATGCGCACAACCTCTTCAATTAAATCTTCTTCAATTTCCAAATCAAAACGAAAACTGGGCACTTCCACTTGGTAGCTTGCGTTTTCATAATCTGTTTCAAATTCAAAATTAAGCCGCCCCAAAATACCTTCAATATCTTCCACGTCAAATTTCACGCCAAGAAGTTTTTCCAAACGTTGATGGCGCAAGGTGATGGGTTCTTTAATGGGCAAATCGTCAAAAGACAAGGCTTCCACAATTTCGCCCGCTTTGCCGCCGCAAATGGACAAAATCAAATCGCTGGCGCGGTGCATTGCGGCAATGCAACCTTCAAAATCCACGCCGCGCTCAAAACGATACGCCGCATCCGAAGTTAAATTAAATTGCCGCGCTTTGCCAGCCAAGGCGGCGGGCGTAAAAAAAGCGGATTCCAAAAAAACTTCCGTTGTGTTTAATGTAATGGCGGTTTTTTCTCCGCCCATCAAACCTGCGGCGGCAATGGCACCCGAATCATCACAAATGGTTAAAACGCCGTTTAAATCAATAGTCTGGCCATTTAAAAGTTTTAAAGTCTCGCCCGAATCGCCAAAACGAACATGAATATCGCCCTTTAACGTGGCGTTATCAAAAGCGTGCAAGGGTTGGCCTAATTCCAACATCACATAATTGGTGATATCCACCAAAACGCTCACGCTGCGCAAACCCGAGCGCTCCAAACGGTTTTTCATCCATTCGGGTGTTGCGGCTTGGGCATTGACATTTTTGAAAATACGCCCCAAATAACGCGGGCAAGCTTGTGGCGAATCTAAAAAAATGGCGCGCGACTCGTGAATTTGCGCGGGTTTTTCTGGAATCATCGGCCATTGCAAAGGCGCACCGGTTAAGGCTTGCACTTCGCGCGCCACGCCCAAAATAGACAAACAATCCGCGCGGTTGGGCGTGAGTTTAATGGTGTATAAAACATCGTCCAAATCCAAATATTCGCGAATTGATGCACCAATGGGCGCTTCTTCGGGCAAAACGAATAAGCCCGAGTGGTCGGCGTTAATGCCCAATTCTTTGGCAGAACAAAGCATTCCTTGCGATTCCACACCGCGCATTTTGGTGGCTTTGATTTTGATTTTTTCGGGCAATTCTGCGCCAATCAGCGCACACGGCACGCGAATGCCCGCTTTGGCGTTTGGCGCGCCGCAAACAATTTGCAAAGGGGTTTCTTCACCAATATTGACGGAACAAATGTGCAATTTGTCGGCGTTTGGGTGTTTTTGAACTTCCAAAATTTCGGCAATCACCACACCTTTAAAAAAGGGCGCGGCGGTTTCTATTTCTTCTACTTCCAAGCCCGCCATTGTTAGCGATTCGGATAAAGCATCCGCGCTCAAATTGGTGTCGACCCAATAACGCAACCACGATTGTGAAAATTTCATTTTTATTCAATCCTTTTACTGCACAAATTGCGACAAAAACCGCACATCGCCATCAAAAAATAGCCGCAAATCATCCACGTGGTGGCGCAACATCGTTAAACGATCAGGACCAAAACCAAAAGCAAAACCCGTGAAATGTTCCGGGTCAATTTTGGCAATTTTTAAAACATTGGGATGCACCATTCCGCAACCGGCAATTTCCAACCATTTGCCTTTGTTGGGGCCCGATTCAAAAGCCACATCAATTTCCGCCGAAGGTTCGGTAAAAGGAAAAAAGGACGGGCGAAAACGCACCAACAAATCATCCGTTTCAAAAAACTTGCGCAAAAAATCCGCCACCACGCCTTTTAAATCCGCAAAGCTGATATGTTTGCCAATCCACAAACCTTCCACTTGATGAAACATCGGTGAATGCGTGGCATCCGAATCCACACGATAAACGCGCCCGGGCGCAATAATGCGAATTTCGGGCATTTCTTCAACCAAACCATTGTTATTTTTGGCGCAATGTTGAACGTGTTTTTCCATAAAACGCGCTTGAATTGGGCTGGTGTGCGTGCGCAAAAGGTATTTTTCTAATAATTGGCCTTTTTCATCTTTTAAATAAAAAGTATCGTGCATGGAGCGCGCCGGATGATTTTCAGGCGTGTTTAAGGCGGTAAAGTTATAAAAATCTTCTTCAATTTCTGGGCCATCGGCAATCGAAAAACCCATGGCGCCAAAAAGCGCTTCAATTCTTAATAAAGTTTGTGAAACCGGATGCAAAGCGCCTTGATTTTCACGCCTGCCGGGCAAGGTAACATCTAATTTTTCAGCAGCCAATCGCGCGTTCAAAGCTTCTTGTTTTAAAGCCAAGCGCCGATTTTCCAAGGCTTGTTCAATTTCTTTTTTTGCCGCGTTAATTTTTGCGCCTTTGGTTTTTTTTTCTTCAACCGATAAACTTGCCAAGGTTTTCAAATGTTGGGTGATGGCGCCGTTTTTGCCTAAAAATTGCGCTTTTTTGTCTTCCAAAGCTTCGGGCGTTTGTGCTTGCGCAAAAAAAGTTTTGGCACTTTCAATTAAAGATTCCAAAGATTGCAAAGAGTGCATTTTCAATTTTCCACGGTCAACTCAAAATTTTTTTCAAAAAAAAAGGAAGGCAGCGCCTTCCTTTTCTGCCTGTTTTGTCCAAAAGCAAATGGCTAAATGTTCAAAGCGTTTTTGGCTTGAATAGCAATCGCATTAAAAGCCTGAGAATCTTTCACCGCCAAATCTGCCAAAACTTTGCGGTCAATTTCAATGTTGGCTTTTTTCAAGCCATCCATCAAAGCACTGTATTTCAAACCCAATGCACGCGCTGCCGCATTGATGCGCACAATCCACAACGCACGGAATTGGCGTTTTCTTTGGCGGCGGTCGCGGTATTGATATTGCCCGGCTTTCATCACCGCTTCTTTGGCAATGCGGTAAACGTTTTTGCGTCTGCCGCGGTAACCTTTGGCTTGTTCTAAAACTTTTTTATGACGGGCATGCGCAGTTACCCCACGTTTGACTCTTGGCATAATTTTCTCCTGTTAAGCATAAGGTAACATCGCGCGCACGCTTTTCACATCCGATGCGCACACTTCCACCGCACCACGCAATTGGCGTTTTTGTTTGGTGGTTTTCTTGGTCAAAATATGGCGTTTGAACGCTTGACCGCGTTTGATAGAACCGCCAGCGCGTGCCAAAAAACGTTTTTTGGCGCCGCTTTTGCTCTTCATTTTGGGCATAATTTGCTCCTATTTTAATAGCCTTCAAGGTGGTTGCCGACGGCAACACTTTTTCAACCCCAAGTGCCGTTTAATTCGTTTCAACAGCATTGGCCGTTTCGGTTTGTTCTGCCGAATCAAGCTGTTGCGCTTTTTCTGCTTTTTCAGATTTCGCTTTATTTTGCGATTTGCTGGTTTTTTTCTTGGCAGGCGCCACCACCATAATCATTTGGCGACCTTCCATTTTGGGCATTTGTTCCACATTGCCAAATTCTTCCAAATCGGCTTTGATGCGTTCCAATTGCCGTGCGCCAAATTCTTGGTGCGCCATTTCGCGCCCACGAAAACGCAAGGTTACTTTCACCTTATCGCCATCTTCCAAAAAACGCAGCATATTGCGCAATTTGATTTGGTAATCGTTTTCATCTGTGCCCGGGCGCAATTTAATCTCTTTTAATTGCACCTGCTTTTGCTTTTGACGCGATTCGTGCGCACGTTTGGCTTCTTGGTATTTGAATTTGCCATAATCCATCACGCGGCAAACGGGCGGCGTGGCATTGGGGGCAATTTCAACCAAGTCGACCTCGGCATCTTCTGCCATGCGCAGCGCCGTGCGAATGTCGACGACTCCAAGTTGTTCTCCATTAGCACCAATTAAGCGAACTTGTGGTGCCGTGATTTCTTCATTGAGGCGATGCGCCTTATTCTGTGCGATGATTCAATCCCCTAAAAAAAACAATTTAATTTGAAAGGTCTTTTTTCTGTTTTATTTGCGCTTGAATGCGTTGAATAAAATCTTCTAAAACCATTCCCCCTAAATCTTTTCCACGAAAACGCACGGCAATTTGTGCATTTTCTTTTTCTTTTTCTCCTACCACAATTTGATAAGGCAAGCGCTTTGCGCTGTGCTCGCGGATTTTATAGCCGATTTTTTCATCACGCAAATCCAAATGCACTTGAATGCCTGCATTTTGTAGGCTTTGCGCCACATTTTTTGCGTAATCGGCTTGCTTTTGAGAAATGCTCATCACCACAACTGGAATAGGCGATAACCAAACCGGTAAAGCGCCAGCATAATGCTCAATTAAAATACCGATAAAGCGCTCCAAAGAACCAAACAAAGCACGATGCAACATCACGGGGCGTTTTCGGGAATTGTCTTCTGCCACGTATTCAATATCAAAACGCTCGGGCAAATTCATATCCACTTGCAAAGTGCCGCATTGCCAATCGCGCCCGATGGCATCGCGCAACACAAATTCCAATTTTGGCCCATAAAATGCCCCTTCGCCCGGAAAGATTTCATAAGGCATTTGCATGTGATTTAAAGCGGTAGACAACGCATTTTCCAAAATATCCCAAAGTGCATCATCACCAATGCGATTTTCCGGCCGTGTGGAAAGTTTGATTTTGACATTTTCAAAACCAAAATCTTTGTAAATATCCAAAATCAACTGCACCACGCGTTTGCATTCATCTTCCATTTGTTCGGTGGTGCAAAAAATATGCGCATCATCTTGCGTAAAATGCCGCACGCGCATCAAACCCAACAACGCACCCGAAGGTTCATAACGGTGAACCTTGCCAAATTCAGCCATTCGCAAAGGCAAATCGCGGTAACTTTTTAAGCCATAACCAAACAACGCCACAGCGCCCGGACAATTCATTGGTTTTAAGGCAAAAACGCGCTCGTCTTCCGTAGTTGTTGTGAACATATTGTCGCGGTAATTCAACCAATGCCCAGAAGTTTCCCACAAGGCGCGGTCCATCACGTCCGGCGTATTGACTTCCACATAACCCGCTTCTTCTTGGCGAAAACGCATATATTCAATTAAAGTTTGAAACAAACGCCAACCCTTTGGATGCCAAAAAACAGCGCCGGGCGCGTATTCTTCAAAATGGAACAAATCCAATTGTTGACCAAGTTTGCGGTGGTCGCGTTTTTCCGCTTCTTCTAATTGCGTTAAATAATTGTTTAAATCTTCTTTATTTGCCCACGCCGTGCCATAAATGCGTTGCAACATTGGATTTTTAGAATCCCCACGCCAATAAGCGCCAGCCACTTTCATTAGTTTAAAGGCTTTTAATTTGCCCGTTGATGGCACGTGCGGACCGCGGCACAAATCGGTAAATTCGCCTTCTTTATAAAGCGAAACCACTTCATTTTCAGGTATTGCCGCAATCAACTCCGCTTTGTATTTTTCGCCTTTGTTTAAAAAAAACTGCACCGCTTCATCGCGCGCGCATACTTCACGCGTTACAGGAATATCGGCTTTGGCTAAGCGCGCCATCTCTTTTTCAATTTTTTCTAAATCATCAGGCGTAAAAGCGCGTTTGTAATCAAAATCGTAATAAAAACCGTTTTCAATAACCGGACCAATGGTAACTTGCGCTTCGGGATACAAATTCTGCACGGCATACGCCATCAAATGCGCGGTGGAATGGCGTATGATTTCCAAACCTTCCTTATCTTTATCGGTAACAATGGCAAGGTTGCAATCGTTTTGAATGACAAAACTCAAATCAACGAGTTTGCCATCTACTTTTCCTGCAAGCGCCGCGCGGGCAAGCCCGACACCAATTGCTTGCGCCACATCTTGAACGGATACGGGCGCGGCAAATTCACGACTGGCACCATCAGGTAAAGTAATCTTCATAAAAAAATAATGAAACAAAATGGTAGGCGGTATTGGAATCGAACCAACGACCTCCACGATGTCAACGTGGCGCTCTAACCAACTGAGCTAACCGCCTAGAAAAAAGCGTGCATTTTAGCGCTTTTGTTTGAATTTTCAAGCGTTTTATCAAAAAGTTTTACAATCACATTTTTTTTGGCAAAAAACACAAAAAATGACTGGATTTTGGATTTTCTTACTCTGCGCAGGCGTGTTGTGGGGCGCAACCTTGCCTTTAAAAATCATTTTAAAAAAAGACCGGGATGATTTGGCGCATTTTCTGAAAAAACAAAAAGAACAAAACGCACGAGAAGAAAAAAATCAAAAATAAAAAATCCACGGTCAACAAAAAATAATTTTCAAAAAAATTCAAGGTTTACTGTGGAAAAACATAAAAATCCGAAAAAACGGCAAAAATCCACGGTAAACCGTTATTTTTTTTGAAAAAACTAATGCCAAAAATGGCGATGCCCTGTGAAAACCATCGCAATGCCGTGTTCGTTTGCGGCGGCAATAACTTCTGCATCGCGCACGGAGCCGCCCGGTTGAATAACGGCAATAGCGCCTGCACTCGCCAAAACGTCCAAACCATCGCGAAATGGAAAAAAGGCATCAGAAGCAACCACACTGCCTTTTAAGGAAAACCCTGCGGTTTGGGCTTTTTCGGCGGCAATTTTGGCAGAATCAACACGGCTCATCTGCCCTGCGCCAATGCCCAAAGTCATGCCGTCCTTGCAATACACAATGGCATTGGATTTCACAAACTTCGCCACGCGCATGGCAAATAACAAATCCTTGATTTGCGATTGTGTTGGCGCAATGTTGGTTACGCACGTTAAATCCGATTCTGTTGGAATAAAACGATCTGCCGATTGCACAAGCAAGCCGCCTTCTATTTTTTTGAAATCAAAGCTTGGCTCTGCTTTTTGGCTAATTTTTAACAAGCGCAAATTCTTTTTTTCAGAAAATGCGGCAAGTGCCTCGGGCGAAAAATCGGGCGCTAGCAACACCTCCACAAAATGTTTGCGCTCGGCAATTGCCTGCGCCACGTCTTTTTCAACCCTGCCGTTAAAAGCCAAAATCCCACCGAATGCCGACACGCTATCGGTTTGAAAAGCCTTTTCATAAGCGGATTTTAAGGAATTGCCAACGGCAACACCGCAAGGATTCGCGTGTTTAATAATCACGCAAGCGGGTGCATCAAAGGCGTTAACCGCGCGCCATGCGGCATCTGAATCTGCCAAATTATTAAACGACAATTCTTTGCCGTTTAATTGCTCAAAGTTCGCAAGTCCGCCTGCTTCAACACCTTCTGTTGAAATATTTTTATAAAACGCCGCCGATTGGTGCGGATTTTCGCCATAACGCAATAACGCCGCACGTTTGAAATTGAGTGACAAACTTTGAGGAAAATCGTTTTTGCTAACCGGCGAATCGGGAGAATCCGCCGGCGAATTTTCCAAAGAAGTCAGCCAGTTTGAAATTGCCGAATCGTATTGCGCCGTGTGCGTGAAGGCTTTTTTTGCCAAAGAAAACAAAAAATCCACGGTAAACGCTTGATTTTTTTGAATTTTATCCAACAAAAGCGAATAATCGGCAGGATCTGTTACCACCGCAACGCTCTTGTAATTTTTTGCCGCGGCGCGCACCATGGA
>ULYQ01048462.1_pt1 | contig 17497 bp, 17 predicted proteins | sample 1962271 | NCBI WGS metagenome assembly ULYQ01 (sample SAMEA4835865, study PRJEB28245) | human gut metagenome | biome: gut microbiome; material: fecal sample | place: Denmark | collected 2008
TGGTACTGAGTCTTTTAAACGATTTTCAACGCTTTTTGGACGGTTTACAATGATTTGGAATTTTGTCCAGTTTGGAACCCCATCTCCTCGATAAGATACACGAATATCATTACGTACAAGCCCAAGCTCGAATACACGGTTGACTCCGACAGATTCTTCAAGAGAAATACCCCGAATCACATCGAAATCAAAAATGATAATATCCGTCTGAGAGGCACGTTTCAATTGTCTTGCTGTTTCGTGACAATGAGGACAGACAAGAAATTTTTCACGATAGAAGTCTAAAGTAACCAGTCTTGCAGACTGACTTACAAAATAATCCCCTACCTCAACTTCGTTTAATGCTCGCTCAATCAGATTGTCGTTGTAAATGTAGCAGGTTAATCTTTCTACTTTGTTGATGTCTCTACGATTGACATCCAGTTTTACTTCCAGAGCGTTACCGTACATTGAATTTGCAATAAATTCAGGTTCTTCGGCAACGATACCAGAAACCAATACTTTATTTAAGCCCATATATTTTTCTCCTTTCCGACATAATGTCCATATAAGCTTTATCTATTTCGACCATATGTATGGTTGAAAACGCTAATATCTTCTGTTTCCAGAAGGTCTTGTAGGCCGAGAAGATTGTCTTTGATAAGACTCTCGTCTATTTGGTTCAATAGTCTGACGACGGTTGTCTACAGATGCTGCTCCGATATGCTCAGATGCGTTTCTAGCTTCTGACAGGCCTGTGCTTCGATTCGAACTTCGTCTTTGTACGGGTGTGCTGCTTACAGGCTCTCTGCCTCTTACATCATTCTGCACATAGCCAACGATAAGTGAACAGTTATCAGGACACTTGTAGTCTACAGCTTTTTCAAGTACGCTGTCTACAGCTGTTGGAATATCATCGGCATGATCAAAGAGTTCTTCGAGAATTCCTTGAGGGTTTGTTACGTGAAATAAACCGTCTGATGAGATATAAACGATATCATCCGGTTGCAGCGTTGTTTCAAACACATCAATTGACGGCTCGTCAAAGCCTCCAAGAGCTGAATAAAGGATTCCGCGCTTAGGACTTTCTCTCCAGCCATCTTCAGTTAAATTTCCATTCTGAAAATCTTTGTATGCTTCAGAATGAATCGTGTTTAGGATTTCGTCTTTTCCATCGCGAACTCTATGAATTTCACAGTTCCCGATAGAAGCACAAATCATATCCAGAGTCAGTTCTTCAATAACAGCTACAGATAAAGACGTATAAATTGAACTGTATTTATCATCAAGAGCATTGATAGAGATGAATACACGACTTAATCCAAACAAAGCTGAATTCAAGACATCACCAACCTGTTCTGGTGTCAAGTCTTTTTCTTTTCCGTTGGCTTTCATTAATCCATGTGCAACCCAGTCAACAGCAAGTGAAGTACATAAACTTCCTGCATCTACATTTCCTGGTTCAGAACCGTTTCCGTCTGCAATCATAAGAACCACATACTTTCCAACCTTTCTGACAAGGAAATTATCTTCGTTGTATTTTGGCTCGCATTTTGCTTTGTTTCCGTATGCAAATATACTCATCTCTACCGACACCTCCCTATTATTTTTCCTACACTATACATTATACCATATTTCACTATACCGATTATCACTATACCGATTAAATAATCGTGACGTATCAAACTCTGATTTGCAACGCTATATGTGATATAATATATGTAAATAGAAAGGAATGGTTATTATGCAGTTTGTTTTTAACTTTCCAGAAGGAACATTTCAAAACAATAAACCCAAAACACCGACGCAAAAGAAAGAAGTCGTAGAACCAATCTTTAAAGAAACCTATAACCGAAATATGTTTCTAAAAAGATACATTCAATCTCTCTTAAAATGGACATATGACAATAATCCAGTGTTTGCTGAAAATCTGAATGAAGATGAACTTACAAAATGGTATATAAATAACATCATTCATCCTGAATGGTTCAGACTTGAAATGAAAAAGAATCCATTTGAGACGGTTGCAGATATGACGGATTATGTAAGACAGTATAAAGATGAAGCGTCCACATTTGCCGTCCGTGAAGAATTCAAACCTCGAAGGAGCGTGAAACGCTGATGTTTTCTAAAAAAGATTTTCCAGTAGATTTCCGTCTACCTAAGAATATAAAAACGTGGTGTGCGTTAAAATATTTTATGGATGGACCAGACAGAAAACTTCTTCTAAAAATCCAGTTTGAAGACGGAACATTAATTCAGACTGTACTTATGAATAATACATATTCTTTGTTTGACATCATAGCTGAAGAAGATTCCGATGAAATACTGGTCGATGCAGAAAAATTCATAGCAGCCCTCTCAAAAACAAACGCATCAAGAGGTGTTGATATTGAGATAGAGAATAAGGAAGTACGTGTTATAGACGCGGGAACTTCAAAAACGCTGGGAATTTTACCAGACATTTCTAGTGATATTTCTGAAAATGAAATTCATAAGATGAGCTGTGATTTCCCTGTTGAAACTCGACACCTGACAGAACCTGCTGAATTAACGTCTTTGGAAGCTCTTTACAGCGTCCATACAACATGTCAGGAAAAAAATCTAAACACAGTTCTTGCAAACAGTCATCTCAAAATTGAAAATGATTCATTTCAATTCTGGTCTACCTATGGTGGTATCTGGCACATGATCAAACTTCATACCAGCTTCAGTGAAGAATCTGAACAAATCTTGAATAAGACATGGTATATTTCTCCTCTATGGTTTCGAAATATTCAGTATATAGCCAAGAAATTGAATTGTATTTCAATTGATACGAATGTTTATGGAAAACCTTATCTGATTTTGACAGGAGATTCTGAAATAGAAAGAATTCAGATACCGGTTTATGAAGATAAAAGCTTGTTTTCTTTCCCAAAATGTCCTGATAATATTCAGAATAAAAAAATTCTCAGCCTGAATCTGAGAATTGCTTTAAGAGATAAGAAGAATCTGATTCGATTTGTGAATGTTCCGAATTATTATGGACTATGTAAAGAATTAAGGGATAACTGCAATTAGAGGTTTAAAATCAAAATAACGAAAGGAGACATGAGTCATGAAAATTACAAAAGCATTGAAAATGAGAATCTATCCAAACAAAGAACAAGCTTTGAAAATTGACAAAACCATTGGCTCATGCCGATATATTTATAACCACATGCTTGCTCGTAATAAGAAGATATATGCACGCCGTAATGAACACTTGTCGTATTATGACATGCAAAACCTTTTACCAAGTATGAAAGAATATCTCCCGTGGTTAAAGGAATCGGACTCGCAGGCTTTAAAGTATGCCTGTCGTCAACTGAATACAGCCTACAATCATTTCTTTAAGAAAAAATCTGGGTTTCCAAAATTTCACAGCAAGCGAATGAATCGGCAGGCATATACGACAACAGCTAAGACTAGTATTGCCTACGATTCAGAGATTAGAAAAGTCAAGCTTCCTTTCCTTGGCTGGATGCGATGTTCAGACAATCGGGTTCTTTCTAATCCGGATTTCAAATATGCAACCGTATCCAGACAGAATGGAAAATATTATGTATCTATCACATACAGTATCGAAAAGACGGTACATCCTGTAGACGTGAGTGAGAGCCAAGCTCTCGGACTGGATTACAAGTCGGACGGACTGTATGTAGACAGCAATGGCAATATTGCTGGTATGCCAAAGTGGTTTCGAGACAGCCAAACCAAACTGAAAAAGGAACAGCGAAAATTGAAAAATAAAGTGGGTTCTCAAAAAGGAGAAACAAAATCTCACGGTTATTTGAAACAGTTTCGGAAGGTGCGAAACCTGCATGAGCATATTGCCAATCAGCGATTGGATTATCTTCAGAAAGAAAGCACAAGACTGGCAGACCAGTACGACGCTATTCTGATTGAAGATTTAGACATGAAAGCAATTGCGAATAAAGGATTCGGCAACGGCAAAGCCACTCTCGATAACGGATGGGGTATGTTTACCACGATGCTGGATTATAAGATGACAGAGCGTGGCAAACACCTGCAAAAGATTGACAGATGGTTTCCATCTTCACAGACTTGCAACATCTGTGGCTGTGTGAATGAAGATGTGAAAAATCTAAACATTCGAAAATGGACGTGCCCACACTGTGGCACAGAACATAATCGAGATGTCAACGCAGCCTTGAATATTAAACGCGAAGGGCTTCGCCTTTTAAGCGAAGCCGATTAGTCTATATAAAAATGTACGGTGAGGCACATCGAAACAGGCAAAAGCCGAACGCATGTGGAGACAGGAACTTCGGGCATACAGCTTGTATAGTGTATGTAGATGTCTGTCAAGGAAGCATGAACCACAGGAAGAGATTGAAAATCAGTTTTGGCTGGCACTGGTGACAGCAGTGTTTTCAATCTCAGATTGCGGATAGCCGAAGCATTGCAACAATTCCCAGCATATATACAGTAATTATGATTTGGAAGAACTCTTCATCGAAACAGATGAGTTTTTCTTTACGCTTTTTCTTGGAGGACACGATTATTCTCCTTTTTTGCTGATGGAAAAACAGTATACACTTTTGATATCGCTTCTTGTAAAAGCTCCAACGTAGCGAGAATCACATGAATTGTTTCGATTATCACCCATCAGCCAGTATTCATCATCTGCAAGCTTTACAGGTCCAAAATCAGAAGTTGGAGTCTCGGTCTTGAACGACTGCTTTACAGCTTTTCCATTGATATACAGTTTATTATTGCTATAGGATACTGTTTCACCAGGAAGTGCGATGACTCTTTTAATCCAGTATGAATTTTTCCCTGAAATCTGTTTTGTATTATCATTGGAAACGATGACAACATCGAAACGATTAGGTTTGACAGGAGACTTCATTGTAAATACAGCGTCTTTATCATGAAAGGAAGGTTGCATGCTTGAACCAGAAACTACAAATGGATGACATAGCATAGCAACTCCAAAAAGTACACCGAAAACACCATAATCCCATTGGAATTTGATTCGTTTCTTTTTCCTTTTGATTTGTTTAGTTTGCTTGCTTAGCATCTTCTTTTTCTTTGTCTGCATAATCATCCTCCTTTAAAAACATAGCGTGGAATAGTACATTATTCCCCTTACTATACATTATACCTTATTTTTTTAGAGCTGTTTTTTTTACTCCCGTCGCGCAAAAAAAAGAAGATGAATCGAATCATCTCCTTTAAAAACTACTCACTAATAGCTTGTTTGTCTGGAGTATTTGGAATCAGTTTTGTCTTTAATACGAAATAGACCTGAACTTCAGTCGCTCTAACATAAGGTGCGACGAATATTGTTCCGACACCACAGCAAAGCAGTCCCAAAAGATACCACCCAATGAAACTAAGGTCCAGAACAAATAGATTCCATTTTTCGTTGTCTGTCATTTGCTTGGAAGTTTCGAAAGCTTCTTTTGCTGTCATATTTGGGTTTTCTGCCAGCAAATAAGGAATCATAGAATATTCGAAAGCCTTAATGATTCCTGGAACAACAAATAACAAACTCCAAAGGAATAATTTCATAACCATCAAAAAATATATCCATACAATATTCTTCCAATTGTATCTAAATCCGTCAAAACATCGTTCCATTGCCGTATTGCTATCTTCTGATACTTGAATATAGTACTTTGTAACACCAATTTCAAGTGGTGAAGCAACTAAGAACAGCCAAAGCAGTTCCAAAACACCTGCGAATACGGATGCACCTAAAATAACATTTGTTACTGTATCATAACCCACGTCAATTGGCATAGGTATAGGCGAAAATACTGCCTCGATAATATATGGAGTGCCTCCAGCAACCGCTGTTAAAAGAATACTCGCCACAAACATTTTCCAATACGAAGCCGACATTGCAGCTTTAGCTTTTGCTTTTACTTCTTGTCTTGTCCAGTTCACATTTTTCATCTTATTCCAAATACCTCCTTACTGCTTACATTGAACCACAATTCAAATCCAAACAATGTGAAGAGTTCAATACATTAAAGGTGCTATATCCAGAGATTGCAAAAGAAATGAATCCTAACAATGAGAAAGGGCCAGATGATGTATTGCCGACCAGTTCATATATAGCTGAGTGGACTTGTCCTACTTGTGGCTATACGTACAAAGCTTCTGTACGAGATAGAGTTGCATCAGATGATTTATGCCCAGCCTGTGCTGGTAAAAAAGCTCAGGCAGGTTTTAACAGTTTGTTAGACATTTATCCTGAAGTGCAGGATGAGTGGGCTGAAAATGAAAACACCTTGTTAGGCATCTTCCCTGACGAGATTCTGCCAACAAGTACTGCAAGAGTCTGGTGGGAGTGCAAAGACTGTGGACGCAAATATTTGCTAAGCGTCAACATGTGGGTGGAAAAACACACTCGTGGAATGACTTCCTGTACATACTGCAGCGGTCTGAGAATGCGTGAAACTCATGTCCTGTTGTAAGCAAAAAAAAGAGTATGAATTCTGTTTGAACTCATACTTTTTTTGTGGGTTTTGTACATTTTAACAAATTTTGCCTGAATTTTAAAATTAGGTTATCATGGGGGTTTTGTCCATTTTTTCCAAAAATCTCCATTTTTGTAAATTGGGTTTACATGGGGGTTTTGTCGTTTTTTTGTACAAAACCCCCTAAAATTTTTTTTCAGTTACAGGAAATACGAGCTATACTCATCTTTCATTAATTTGTTACATGCACATATCCAATAAACGCGTTACCGCATGCTACTGAATATTTAACGGTACCCCATCCATACCAGCCACCATGCACAGCCATGCCGTTGCCCACGTAGATTGCAACGTGTCCGTTATAAACACAGATGTCTCCTGGAACAGGGTTGTTTGTTAACTGACCTAATTGCATATACTGATAAGGCCACCCGTGGAAATTGATTCCAACAGCTCTCAATGAATTCGAAACAAGAGCTGTACAATCCTGTCCAACTCCAATCTGAGCCAGAGCAGCATTGGCAATTCTATCATAGAATTCTCCACCTGAGGCTTGTCCACTGACGGTTTCTACAGGTCTTTGTTGCTGTACTGCTGCAGGTGCTGGTGTATCTTTTTGAACATTGACTGTCAAAGGTTGTTTTGTTTCATTTCCCGCTTTGTCTTTTGCGACAATATTTACGGTATATGAACCTTCTGTGTTTGTATCTACATTTCCTTCAACGGTATATTCTAATTCTCCATCTTCTTTGTCGGTAACAGATGTGATGTAATTTTTAACATCGAATCCATTTCCAACCTTAATATTACGATCGGTGTCATTTAACGTAACAACTGGAGCTGATGTGTCAATCATCTGAACTTTTACGGTTTCAGACATAACACCTGATTTATTAAGACCGCTGATAGCTTTATCTGTGTCTGCTTTTTCAGATGAGCTTGCTAATGTAAGCATCTGCTTCTCTGTCGCTGAAAGCTGTCTGATTTCAACGGTTGCATCTTGATATCCTGATTTATTTACATCAAGATTTTTCATTTGAACCAAATAATCATCATATAAGTAACTAAATGATTTCTTAGTATTCAGTTTTTGGAAAGTATCTTTCTTTTTAGAATCTGTTTTAGAACCTGTTACACTTTCCTTGACTTCTTTAACACTTGATAACGTCTGACCAATAATACTTGTTTCAGAAGTCTTTTTAACAGCATTTGTTAATTTGCCTGTTTCTTTTTCACCATTTGCACTTAATGTAGTCGTTGTCTTGTCTACAGATGAAATGGCTTTTAAAGTATCTGTATTGACTTTCTTAGCCAATGATTCAACGATATCACCTACCTGATTTTCTTTTTCATCATCCATTGTGATTTTAAAATCAGGCATGACTTCAGTTTCAGTCACCTGCTTTTCTTCAGCCACTGTATCTGTAGTTTCTGTTTTGATTCCTGCAATTTCTTTTAATTCATCCATTTTAGAATCTGTTACAGATGTTGCTTTTTCTTCAGCGGCTGTATCTTTCTGATTTCCAGAGTCTGTAGTTGTTGCAGGAGATACAGTACTGTCTGTGCTTTCTCCTTTTACAGTTGAAGTTTCAACTTCTTCTGCAAATACAGTCATAGGTCCAGCAGAACCCAGAATTCCTGATAATGCCGTCATACCTGCTAAAACAGTCATAGACGACTTACCCAGACAAAGTGGGGTGTCTTTTAGTTTTTTTCGTTTGTTCTTATAAATCATCGTATAGATTTGCCTCCTATCTGTTCACAATACATTGTACCATATTTAACCTTTTCCGTCTGAAATCGTCCCGTCACTTTGAAAAACTTAAAAAAGTATGAAAAAGACGAGATAATCTCGCCTTAGCTGTTTTCTGATGCAATCTTGTTAACTGCTTGAAAAAATTGGTCAAGCAAATCGACTTTCTGCTCAGGTTTTAATCGCTTCCCATCGTATGACAAACAGACCTTGAGATAATCATTATGAAAATTTTCAACATAGGCAACACAACCATATGAGTGAAGCCTCACACGATTTAAGTCGCGTGCTTCCTAATGCTGTATATTTGATATACAGTTTCCCTTTAGAGGAATCGGACCGCCTTTCCACAGATACGGTCTAAGTTCAGTTGCTGACCAGTATTACGCTGCCAGTACCGCATTTAGACTAATGAGTGTGGATAAGGTGCAGGTGCTTCTCTTAGAGCATCGAGGAACTTTTGCCTCAATGTCCAACCTTAGACTCTCATCTAAGGATTTTAAGATTTCTCTGATAAAATACCTTGCCCCTATGTTATAGGATGCAGATAAATCGCAGTTATATATTTTACCATTTGTAAATTTGCAGATGCTGTAAGTTGCCATGTCTGCGTCTTTGCCTCTAAGGACCGCTCCACTATCATCATAGGCGAACTTGCTGGTTCCCCATGCACAGATATGACTGATCCGCATGCCTAGACGATGAGCTTTATTAGCTGTAATAGCCTGTACTTCCTGACTGCGCCATATATGCAGCTTTTGTTTTTTAGAGCCACGAAGTTTGCCTTTGCGGTCCAGGTGTTCAAATACAATAACATCTGCATTATAAAGAACAGCCACGTCTATAATGAATTGTGCTGTTTTAACAGAAATATCGTGGTTGATACCTTTTGTTCTGGCCCATAAACGAGGTGTTTTATAGTTACAATGCTGCTGTGCCTTTTTAATACGATTGATGCTATGCATTAGATGGTCTATTTCTTTATTGAGGTGACAGAAATGCCTTCCAAGAATAGTGCCATCAGATGACATTACACTAATCGTAGCTGCGGTATTGATACCAAGGTCCACAGCAAGTATGGTTTGTTGGTTCACGTCTGCATTACAAAGTTTAACCTTTTCCTCAAACGGGAAATCCAGAAACCACTCTTTTCCACGCTTTTGGAGCGTTGGAGCACATTGTTTTCTCGTTGAACAATAACGATTGATATAGTCGATATCCGACTTTCTAAGATTTACGGTAATCCAGTCCCAGGTGTTGCGGACATAAACCTTAATTTGTACCTGATAAGTTCCTGTCTGCTCATACATTCCTTTACGATACATTGTTGGATAAATATATCCGGCTTTTGGAATAGAAGGAGCTTTTCCTTGTGGATCAGCTTCCCAATTTGCAAGGTTGCTTTTATAGGATGATACCTTACCGATTGCTTCACTGACAGCTCCCCGGCGCAGATAGCTGGGGAACTTGTAAAACTGAGTATCGAAGTCGTAAGTAACGACTGGATTATCCTTTGTTTGATGGATCAGTGTCTCTACAAATCTCTGTTTTTCAAGTGGCTTTTCGTATGAAATGATACTATCCCAGTTCTCAAGGCAAACCCGTATCAGGTAATCTACTGCAGTATGATATACAGAAATTGTATCTTTAAAGATATGATTATAATGCTTGATTTTAACTTTATAAGTAGAATACATCAGCATGCAGCAGACCTCCTTCCCGCAATTCTTATTGATACATATAATATGTCAGATTATGAGTAATAAATGATATTCACGCACAGCCATCCAAAGGTACTCCCTGATGAAAATTTTTCAAAGCAAAATAAGCAGCTAACTCACGACTAAAGTCACGAGTGTGCGCCTCTGAAATCATCAAAATCTCGTGTCTTTCTTTAAGTGCTGTTGGTACAGCTTGCAAAGATTTAAGCTGTTTTTTGCTTTTTCTTAATGCTTTTATAAAAATACCTCTTTTTCATCCTTTATGCGAGTCTTCTGTTGCTTGTTATTCTTTATTTCTTTTTTTGTTTGTTAACAGAACACCTAAAGCAGCAAGCCCCATACTCATCCATAAAGCTTCCTGAGAAGATTCTACACTTGTGTTAGGGTTTTCTTTATCTTTTTTAGATTGCTCTTTATCTTCGGTTTGTGTTTTGTCGGTATCTGGATGTTCTTCGTCTTTAGATAAAGTATATTTAGGGAGAACCCGTACCTGATATACGTATCCTGACACACTATCATATTCAGGAACGGAAACCAGAGAAGAACTAATCACAATATTATCGGATTCATTAACAGGCATAATCAGATAAACTCCCAATGATAATCCTTGAAATTCACACACCCCATTATTATCCGTCTCATCTTCGAAATAATGAGTGTTTTGAACTTTTTCAAGCTTTTCTATAGCTTGCTCCACATCCTTTGAATCCTTAATACTGGAAAAATCTATACCAGAATCTTTATATTCATCAGAAAGGAGATATTTTCCGTTTTCTATAGAGGCTACCTTGAATATTCTAAAGGAAATTCCAGACATAGCCTCACCAGTTTCCTGATTGCTCATCTGAATTTGAATAGAACCTTTCTGTACACTATCCAAGGAATCTTCACGACTGCTCGTCACAACTGGACTGTCCGTATTTTCATCAGCATATACAGGACTGACCAGAGTTGACAGCAACAAAGCAAGAGCTGTTGTTGTTAATAGTTGATTGTAATACATGAAATCACCTCTGTTTTCTGTTTGATATTTTCTTGAAATCACTTGTTTTATTTCGATATATATTTCCGTTGAAAGACATATTTTGAGAAGACTTTTGAGAAGGCTTCTTATTTGTCTCGAACCTAGCTTTCTTTTTGGCTTTGATTTTTCGAATTAAGAAACTCAGAATCATCAGAACTGGCAGTACAAGAATGAATGCAATCTCTCTAATAGATGGAAGCTTGCTTTTTATAGCTTCTTTCTGCTCTGGAATATATTTTGTTCTTTTTCCTGTAACAAGAAGTCTGTGATCGTTAACTCCGTAAGGTGTACATGTTACAAGAGTAACTAAATCCTCTCCTTCAACAGGCTTAATACTTTCCACATCTTCAGGGAAAACAGTTTCTATTTTTGAAACTTTATAGGCAAGCGTCTTGTCAACTACAGATATAAAAAACATATCACCTTTCTTGATTTCATCAAGACGTGTAAAAAGTTTGGCTGTAGGCAGACCTCGATGGCCACTGATGACAGCTCTTGTATTTTTACCACCTATAGGAAGACTGCTTTGTTGAATATGGCCCGCCCCTGACTGGAGTACTTTTTCGGATATTCCATGTCTTACAGGTATATCTACGTTTATTTTAGGAATGCTGATAGTTGCAATTACATTGCTTCCATTCACACTAAGCATAGAACGATAACTTTGCTTGGATAATATCTCGACATTTTCTGTATATTCACCTTTTTGCATTTTATATAAAGCTTCATTATATTGTCTGGCTTTATTCAGCATTTCTTCAGATGATGTACCGTCTGTCTGTTCCATCTGCTGCTGATATGTATTGACAGCGTCATACATGGTTTTGTGGGAGATAAAACTGCTTACAGGGGAATAAATACATAGACCGATACCTATGACAAGTATAAAATTCCAGAATGCTTTCTTGAATTTTTCTTTAAATTTCACAATGCTATCACCCTCGTTTTCATATATATATTGTACCATATCTTTGTGCTTGAATACGATTCTGTTTACGTCGCAAAAAAAAAGAAAAGCCTCTGCACAAAGCAAAGACTTTATCTAAACTTGGCGAGACCCCCAGCTTCTAAGCAAAGCGTAAGCGGGGGATGAATCGCCATTCTTTTATAAGTTTCGTCCTTTCGGACAGGTCTACACCTTCTGCCTTGCGACAGATTCTCTGCTTTCGCAGGTTGTTCACTTCGCCAATGTTGTTCAGGGTTTTGTACGGCACACTTTGCCTGCCCTCAGCAATGTTTAATGACGTACCGTAGAGCAGTGGACTTGTGAAGCATCCACTGGTACCTGTATATTCCTGAATAACGTAGTTCAACAGTCAGCTGAACTAAGGCTTATCAACCGAGCTCGTATTTCTACAAGCTCCGACTTCAAGATTTGTTAGAATCTAAGTCGGGGTAGTTGACCTTAATCTCCTATTCTTTTGGGAATAAAGGCTTTGGATCTTCAACAAGACTCATCATAAGCCCAACATTATTCATAAATGGGCCATAATCGCATTCAACGGTAACTGCCCATTTCAATGAACATCCTGCTTTCAGAATCCATTTTTCCCACTTTTCAGCAGGGCCTTTCTCCTTTTCGTTTGAAGTTGAAAGGCAATAAATGCCTGTGTCGAAAAGCTTCTTATACTTATCGACAAACCAATCCAGCTTGTTGTAAATCCAAATCTCCTGTCCACCTCGCAAAGACAGTTTCACATGACCAGATTTATAGAACAAGTCGATTCTCCAAATGGTCGCATCTGTACAGATAACGGGCTTAGGAAGTCCCTGACCGAAAGGTTTCAATTCCTTAAGTTCAGAAATCAACTGATTGTAATCTGCTGTTTGCTCAGAAAGAACCACTGGATGATACAAATCGTAAGCATCAGGTGCAAAATCGGCATTTGAACGAGTGCTTTCAAGAACTTTTTTAAACTCCTCAAAATTCTCATCAGATACTTCAATACCAGCTGCTCCAGCATGACCTCCAAATCGGGTGATTTTCCCAGTTGTTTCCTGAATATGTTTTAGATTCTCAAAACAATTCCAGTCACTTTCTGGAGAACGAGCTGAACCTTTCCATACTTTCTGGTCGCCTTTCAAAATCGGCGTAAATACAAAGCATGGCTTACAGTATTCTTCAGCATAATTTCCAGCAACGATTCCAATCAATCCCTCATGAATCGGATATTGAAGAACCAGAATAGAATCTGTTTCGTTTGCCGATTTCATGATTTGAGCGGTTTCTTTCAAGATTTGAACCTTCATAGCTTTACGACAATCGTTGTAGTAGATCATCATCGCTGTAAAAATCTTTAAAGACTTTTCATCACCATAGTCACATGTTAATGCTTCTACAGCGATTTTTGCTGATTCGAGACGACCTGTTGCATTGATTACAGGAGCAACGTAGAACCCTAAAGTAGATTCGTCCATTGTTTTGTTATCAATGTTCATCCCTGAAAATAACCGACTCCAGTGCCAATCTGGATTTGTCTGGAATGATTTTAGACCTTCACGAAGAAGCCATCTGTTTTCGTTGACGGCCATCTTTGCATCATTAGCTGATGCAACTGGCATTACATCAGAAACGATGGATACTGTCATTAACTGAAACAGATATGTTTCTAAAATCGTATCTTCGATATTCCAGTATTTCAAAACCATCTTAGCTACTTTCCAAGCAACTTCAGCTCCAGAAATTTCTGGGCACGGATAATCTTGGAGCTGTGGATGTACCACAACAACATTTTCTGGAAACGTATCTGGATTGATGTTATGGTGGTCTGTTACCATAACTTTAACGCCTTTTGTTAAAGCGTAATCCACTGCATCACGAGCAGCACATCCGTTATCACAAGTGATTATCATGGAGATTCTTGGATTTTTATTCAAAATCTTATCAATAATACCCTGTGATAAACCGTAACCGTCTTGGATACGGTGTGGAATGTAATAAGATACATTTTTGTACCCTACTCTTTTCAAAGTCAAATAAAGAATAGATGTACTTGTTACACCGTATATCGATAGGTAAGATTTTGATGTTATCTCCACCTTTTCCCCCGATTCACACCGTACGTGAGACTTTCACCTCATACGGCGTTCCATCGAATTCTATTTCTTGTTCTTAGAAAGTGTAACTTTCCCAAATAATTTTGCTAATTTAACGTTTTATTGGTTATAGTCACCACCCCCTCAGGTTTAACACCATCTGGGAATAGTTCTTTTCTTCCTATTCGAACCTATATAGAGTTACACTACTTGCAACTCGAAATAGAAATCCGACTAATGTCCTTCCCTCCACAGCTTATTATCACTGCTTCTCAGGTACAATGACATCACTTTCATTAGACTAAATGGATTTAATAGAACCATTGGTTCACTTATATTCCAACCACCTCTAAGTATGCTATTTCCTCAGCGTGTCTAACTTCCCACGTTCCGTTTGAGATATCCATTCTATATATCCTTAGGTTTCTCCTATGGTCCTGGATACTTGGCAATGCCTGTAACATTGCAAGGTTTTTCATAACGCGCGATTTTTACTCAACCTCATATCCAACTCTTTCGAGTCCCCTTACGTTTCCGCAAGGTCTACGTCTAGTCCCGTACATTCGGAGTTTCGTCAGTAGGCATTACCCCACCATTCTCACCATAGATATTTTATAGGACGTCCGGCATATCTGATACCATGTTTTACTCAAAGAATTTTCCAGCAGGCGGGCTCTAGCCACTTTTGGACCAACTTTACTCATTCTTCTTTCAAATTTAGGTAGCATTCTGCCGACTTTACCGAGCTTTTAACCACTAACAATAGCCTGCTAGTCGCTAATCGGAGCTCAACGCGAAGGTTTCAGGTCGTTACTCCATCATTCCCTTCATCTCTCAAACAGTTCTCTACTGTTTAAATAATCTAAAACAGCATGCCTAACCTTTTCAGTTAGGAACGTGTCGCACCTGCATCATAATCTCCTACAATACAGATATCATCCTCTTTACTTACTTCTGCCAAATCATGACAGAAAGTTCTGCCAAACGGAATTTCATCAGGCAGTTCATGACAAGGGTTGTTTAATAATTCAATTCCTTTATCTGAATACCCAAGATTTTCTAGATATTTCTTTAGAATAGTGATTGCCATATATTTCCTCCTCTTCTAGCTTACTTTATAGTGTTTTACCACTATGTATATAAGCAACATATTCTAACGGCTACATTGAACCAAAAGAAAAGCCCTTTGGCGGGCTATTTCTGTGAACGAAAGGAATCCAATTTTGAAGATATATGGATTTTTACACCTTCCATTCTTTTAGGCAAAGAATCAATACCTCTTTGAGCAAGAGCTTGTCTTTTCCTTTCAAAGACAGTTTGATCGTAATCAAGATAAGCTTTTTCATCCAGTTTGAATAAAGGAAGTACATCCTCTTCTCCTGAATTCCACAAATCTTCGATTACGGCTCTTTCCTGCTCTTCAGTCAATTCAACGAAATGTTCCATTTGCGTTGAGACTTTGACTGTTCCAACTCCTGTAAATGTAAACGGTTCTCCATCGTTATCTTTCTTTGAAGATACAGAATCATTTATTTCATCTTCAGAAAATTGAAGTTCAGGAATTTCGGACGCAATCAAGTCTGCAAGCCTTGCTCTTGAAGCTGTTTCCTTATTTTTAGCCGATTTCTTTTCGTCATCAAGTTCCTTGACAGCTTTAGAAATCTCTTTTTCGTAAGGAGCAAGAGCTTCGACCAGCTCCTGATATCTTTCCAAATCTTCAGGACGGTCTTCGAAGACGCTTGCAATAGCAAGTTCACGGATATAAGAAGGCTTAGCCTTCTCTCCGCATTCCTTGATATCTTCACACAAATTCAAGGCTTCTAACAAGGCGTCTCCAGAAATAGGTGTAGACATGTTAGACACCTTCTTTCTTGTTTACTCGCATGCTTACGAGCGAAGCAATATTAGCATTAAACAATGCTAGTACATTTGCGGCAAACGCACACAAATCAAAGTAATTCAATTTGATTGTGATTGTTTTGAAAGGGATAGATCCTTTTTTTCTAAAGATTGCCCCATTTCTCTGGTATTCACCAGGTCCAAATGTACCTTGCAGTACCCAGCAATTAGGCTCATTGCTTGGCAGTAATGATACATTGGTGTAAATAACGCCAACATTTTGAAGCGGATTTCCATTCAATTTGAATGTACCTTCCTTCGTTGTGCCACCAAGATTTTCCCAGATAGGAGCAGTATAGTTGCTTCTATTGTTTGGGTCTGCCTGAGCTGTAGCCAAGCGTTGACGGTAATCTTCAGTCAACCCAAAGATTGAGCCGTTTTGAATAGCCATAGCTAAAGCTGCCAAGTGACTCATATCGCCATAGCATGGAATATAATCCATTTGGCGATTGTTCTGGTCAAATGTCCAAAAGTTCATATTCCATTTGAATTCGCATGAAACACGATTTCCTTGAGGGTCATAATTTGTTAAATTAATTCCCTTCATCAGAAATTCCAAAGCTCTTCCCTTTTGGGTAATCTTCGGGAAAAGCTTTACTGGGAAAGCTTTTAACTCATGACGATTTTCATCGTATCCAACCCCATTTTGAACCGCCTCTTGAGGCTGTGCATAACCGTTATAGTTATACGCTTGACTCTGCGGTTGCTGATAGCCTCCAAACGAAGGCTGAGCCTGTTGAGTTTGAGCCATACTTTGGTATTGAGGCTGCATTTGTTGCTGTGCCATACCAAAATTTGGCTGAGCCTGCTGAACAGGTTGCTGTACAGGCTGAGTCTGAGGATATGAGAATCCTGCTTCTTCAGCCATTGCAGAAGAATTCTTCTGCATTTGTTCTAATTCCTCATTCGTGTATGAAGAATTTTGAACGGGCGGCTGTACCTGATTTACAGCACCAAAGCTTCCAAACGAAGGTTGAGCCTGCTGAGCTGACTGTTGTACAACAGGTTGAGTCTGCACCTGTGGTTGTTGCACTGCACCAAAGTTAGGTTGTTGAACCTGTGCTTGTGACTGTGTTGGAGCTTGAGACATGTGAATCTCAGGTCCATTAGCAATCGTATTTGTACCAAATACGATTTTTCCCTGAACAGGGTTTTGGTTTTGTTGATTGTTTGCATAGTTATTTGTCATATAGTTTTCTCCTTTTCTAGTCTGCATATTAGACATAAAGTCTTACAGACGACATACTAAGCACTCATAGTGAACCAGTTACTTAGCATTTTGAACTTTATTTTTGACTCTAATGAATATTTGGAAATAAAGACACAATCATGGCTAGAATCAGTACACTCATACATGATAGAATTACGATTTTCTGCATTCTTTTTCTCACCTTAATCACCTTCTTTGTTTACCAAATTCGAACCTTTAGAAATGATAATACCGTCACTTCCAGCATAATAAGATGGTTCGGTCTTACTTTTTGTATAAATCCAACCAGTTTGGACATCGCCCGTATCAGGATCAAAATAATATTCATGACCGTCGATTTTTGTCAGACCTGAAGCTCTTTTCCCGTCTTCTTTAAAATACATTCGATAATAATTCTGA
>ULYQ01042829.1_pt1 | contig 17430 bp, 22 predicted proteins | sample 1962271 | NCBI WGS metagenome assembly ULYQ01 (sample SAMEA4835865, study PRJEB28245) | human gut metagenome | biome: gut microbiome; material: fecal sample | place: Denmark | collected 2008
AATATTTCCAAGGTTTATAGTGCCTTTAGAATCTAAGCAACAGGGCACGACAGTTCCATCAACAAGAATTCCAATATGATCTTTTAAAGCGTAACATTTTCCAGTTTCATACGCTTCTTTATTTTTTAAATCAGGCCAAGTGAATTCCTCATTAAAACTTAAAAAGATGTTTTTCTCAAGAGTAATATTTTTGCTTTTAGTCTCATCTATTATAATATTATATTTTTTACTTAAAATATTTAATATTTCTTCAGTATACTTGTTTTTTACCCAAATGCGATAAGAAATGTATGCTGTATTTTTTAAGTTTTCAACAGATAAAAAAATATCGTTCATATAATCTTGAAGACTTTTTTGATACTTTTCATCGAAACTTTGTAATGATATATTTATTTGTCTTATATTTTTATTTTCTTTAATTCTTTTTATAAGATAGCCATTAGTTGTTAAATTAACATTAAAACTAGACGAAGCAATATTAATAAACTTATTTATATTTGGGTGGATAAGTGGTTCACCTAATACATGTAAGTACAAATATTTGGTATGATTTTTCAGTTTTTCTAAAACAGTTTTAAACTCATCTATATTCATAAATTTTTTTGGTCTTTCATTATGAATACAAAAATCACAGTCAAGATTGCAATTATTAGTTATTTCGACATATACTTTCTTATACATACATTTCCTCCTTTTCTTTATTATATCATGCAAAATTTATATTGAATATTAAAAGCAGTTATGATAAAATATTTTTGTTATTAGACCTAGGGGATTGGTCAAATGGTATGATAGGGGTCTCCAAAACCTTTGGTGGGAGTTCGATTCTCTCATCCCCTGCCATTAGAAAATAACACGAACTTTTACTACTTTATTGGTGGGTTTGCTGTTAATATAAAGCTTGTTAATTCAAGTAAAAACGACTAGATAATTGATTCTAGTCGTTTTATGTTTAATTATTATATTAATTTTATTTAATTATATAGATACTACTTAGTATACTTTGGTGGATTTAATATTGGCTCTTTTAGAAAGAAACAATATAAATCAACATCAAGCGCTCTTGCTATTTTATCAACAAAAACTATGGATACACCTTGTTCTACATTTTTAGCAGTTAAATTGTATAACATATTGGCACTACTATCAATTACCTCAGCTAGTTTCTCAATAGTAACAAAGCCTTTATCATTCATAATGTTAGTGTTATTGCAATGATAGCAATAATATTTAACATTTTTACCAATTAGTTTAAGTAGTGTTTTCTTATCTTCATCATTATAATTCATACATATCACCAACCTAAGTGTTATGCTTAATTTGTTTAAGCAAATACTTATTACTATTATCGGTAATATGAGGAAAATTAACCATAAACTACAAGCTTAATAAGTTTAAGTTATTTACTTAACTTTTTGACTAAAAAATGTTATAATATAATCGAGGAGGAAAAATTATGAAAGAACAAATCTTGAAAAAAGGCGCTGCTAATTGGTTTCACGGTATTGGAAGCAAAGGTGGACATTTAATATTGACTAATGAAACTCTATATTTTGAAGGGCATAAAATTAATGCCGGTAAGAAAGAATTTGAAGTTGAATTGGAAAATATTACAGGAGTTGAAGCTGGTGGTTTTCTATCAAATAACTTAACTATTACAACAAATAGTGGAAAAGAAATATTTGCTGTTGGTGGAAAAAAAGATTGGGTTAATGCTATTAATAACGCAATAAAGGAGCTACAATGAAAAAGTTAAATGTTAGTTTTATTGATGATGGTAAAAAAGAAGATGCAATCTTAAAAATCAAAGATGATAGCTTTTCAATTACTACAAAGGATAATTCAATAATAAAAATACCATATAGCGATATTAATGATTATGAATATACCCAAGATGAAAAACTTATAATTAAGCGAAAACATAGTAGCGATATTGTAGTAGAAGTAAGTTTTGATACAACTTTAATAAATACTTTAAAAGAAATAGTAGAAAGTAATAATAAACCTAAACAAACTATGCAAGAAGAAATTAAAAAGGGAAATGCACCTAAACATATTAAAGAAAATGTTGTTAAAAATACATCTAATGTTAATGAAAATAGTCATATTACTAACACAAGCATAAGTAATCAAAAGAATAACGGTGGTGCAATTGTGGTAGCTATACTAGTGATTGGTGCTCTTATATATGGAGTTTATAGTATAGGTTCATCTATATTTGGTGGAAGTGAGTCAAGTGGTGGATTATCTAAAGATAGATCTGTTTGGGTTGATGCTGGTTATTACTCTGCCGAATCTAGTGCTAAAAAAGATATTCCTGAAGATGCCTATGTTTGGACTACATTAAAAGCGAGTGAGTTAACATGTGAAACTATTGGCGTTTTTGATAAAACAATAGTCGTTGTAAAATGTACAACAACCAATGATGAAGTTATTAAACATTACGGTGCTTCAACAATTTATTATGCATATCAACAAAGTGCTGATGGTAATAAATATTGGCACTATGCTTCTAAAGATAGAGATGAAGCAATTCAAAAGGTTAAATAGCATCAAGAAAAAATGATAATTAAAATCATTAAAGATTAGTAGTATATTTAAGGAGAGTTTATATGCATAAGTATGAATATATAACAAAATTTATTGAAATTGGTACTTTAAATAATAATGTACATGATTTAGAATATCAAAACCTAATTATGCAGGAATTTAATAAACTTGGTGATGATTGTTGGGAACTTGTTAGCTGTGTTGCTGTTAATCAAGGGTTTGGTGATACTGGCATTATAATTGCAGTATTCAAAAGAGTAATTAAATAATACTAATAATAAACAAAAAGAAAGAGGTTATATATGAAAAAAAATCTTATAATTTTATTAGTACTAGTTATATCATTGACTTTAACAGGTTGTGGAAATAATGAAAATAAAGAACAAGCAGTAGTAATTGATCAATTAGATATTGAGGAAGGATGTTATAAAACCGAAACAAATTCTAATAATCTAATTTGTATTACAAAAGATTTATCTTATTATGATGTTCTTTATAAAGATGGTAAATACTATAGAGATGATTATTATCATACATCTCCACCAACTGAAGAACAAACTGAATCATATAAATTTAAAACAGATGGTGGTTTATTTGATATTTATCACTATAGTAATGGTAAAGAATATTTAGCATTAATGTGTTTAGGAAAAACAAAGAATACATTCGACTGCTCTGAAATTATGTCTGGGGACCTTTCACCAAGTGGAAAAGCAGAAAGTGTAAAAGTATTATATACCAAAGTTGATGAAAAATTCGATAAAGAAACTATTGAAAATTTACCTTTATATGAAAGAAACAAAGAATTCATAATTAATTATAATGGAGAAGAAATATCATGTAATCTAACTCGAAATTATTCTATAACAAATAGTTCTTCTGGTTTAGTAATTAGTAATTGTTTAAGTAAAAAATTCAATGATACCTACAAAGTGGTTCAATTAGATTCGTCTGATAATTGGCAAATATATACTGACGATATTAGACAAACATATGCCAATAATATTTCTTATATAATAGCAAATTATAGTTATAATGTTACCGTAAACAATGAGTCATTTGGTTATCTAAAAAGCTTCCCTATCGATCCATATAGCACTGATGAAAAAATGATAGTAACTATTACAAAAAAATAATATTTAGAAAGCTCTTTATAAAAGATAAAGAGTTTTTTTTTGATTTCTAACTAATAGATATTTATATACTATCGTATATAAATATGAAAAGATACATAATACGATCTGATGAGTATGTACCTTTTCAACACTCATATGCAATGCCATAGTGCCATAGCTATACTCCATTCTAGATGTGGCATAGTGGCATAGCACTACTCCATTTTAGAAGAGCTAGAACCAATCCTAGCTCTTTTATTTTTGTGTTAAAAAGTAGCAACAAGATTATGCTATGTATATCTAGGGGACTACTAATGAATATGAATTTTGAAGAAAACGTGTACTATTTCACAGAGTTAGTTTTTAACAACATTCAATCTGCAAAAACTAAAAAGAACAAAAGAAAAGAGGTGTTTAAATATTTAAAGATTAAATCTAATGGCAACAAGATAGTTGTCAATTCAAAAAGACATTCATTTATATTAAGCAAAAGACAAATTGAAGAATATAATTTTAAACAATACCTTACAAAGTTTATAGCTCTATATTACATAGAAGATTTAAATAAATACTTTGATAATGAAATATCTTTTGAAGAACTTGCTGGTATAAGAAAAGAACCACCAAAAGTAGTAAAAGACATTTTAAAACAAAAAAATAATATCTCTGAGCAATTAATATTACTTCGTAGAAATAGAGATATTTCAGAAGTGCAAGAATATGTTGATTATATCTATGATTATGAACATACAGGTGCATACACTAAGTATTTAATTGATAGATACTATTACAATATAAAAGGGCTTATCAAACCTAAGAAAAATTGTGTAGAAAGAATGTTCAAATTATTATTAAGTTAAAGAAGGAAGGAATTAAAAATATGAATAATAGTGTTATGCTAATTGGAAGAATAAATAATGATATTGAAAAAATTGATGATGAGGAAAGAACTATATACAAATTAATTTTAGATATTAGTCGTAATTTTAAAAATCAAGACGGAGAATATGAAAAAGATTATATACCTATTGAATTAACTAGTAATATTGGTAATAGCGTGTTTGAATATTGCCAAAAAGGAGACTTAGTTGGAGTAAGAGGCAGAACTGAAAGTAAAGATGGTAAAGCAATTCAAATAATTGCAGAAAAAATAACATTCTTATCTAATAGAAAATTGGTAAATCAAAATTAGAAAGGAATGTAATAGACATGCAAATTAAGATACATAGAGGTGTAGACCAAATTGGAGGATGCATTACTGAAATAAAAACTAAGAAAACTAAAATACTTATTGATGTAGGAAGTGAACTTCCAAATACAGAAACTAGTGTTAAAGCTAATGTTTCTAAAATAAGTAAACATTGTGATGCTGTATTTATTACTCATTATCATATGGACCATGTCGGTGAATATATGAAAGTTAAGAAAAAGATTCCAATCTATATTGGAGAACAAGCGAAAGATATTTTCATGATCTATCAAAACAGAATGAAAGAACCTAAAATATCTCAAGTTACCCAAGAACATGTAGATAGATTAAAAATATTTAGAACTTTTGAACCTAATGTTGAAGTTATTGTTGGAGATATAAAAATCACTCCTATTCGTGTGGACCACTCTGCTTATGATAGTTATATGTTTCTTGTTGAAACAGAAGGTAAAAAACTATTACATACAGGAGACTTTCGTACACATGGACCTATTGGTAAAGATATACCTAATCTTTTGAAAGGTATAGGTAAAGTTGATACTCTAATTTGTGAACACACTACTCTATCTCGAACTGATGAAACATTTATGACCGAAGAAATGTTGCAAAATGAAGCTATTAATTTAATAAAGGAAAACAAATATGTTTTTGTAATGTGTGCATCTACTAATATTGATAGAATAGCATCTTTTTATAACGCAAATAAAAAAGCTGGAAATAAAATTTTTATATGTGATGATTACCAACTAGATATTCTTAATTATGTGACCAAAACTAGCAAAGATTATACAGACTATTACGATTTTTCTGATGCTAAACATTTTGATGGAAAGATTTATGATGAAATGGTTGATAAAGGTTTTTGTATGCTAGTAAGAAGTAATTACTTTTCAAAGAAGTTTATGCACAGTCCTAACTTTAAAAATAACCTATTCATTTATTCACAATGGTTAGGATATATTGAAGGAAAAACTGCTGATGAGAGTATGGCTAAGTTTGTTCCAAAAAACTATTATTATCTACATACAAGTGGACATGCTACTCCAGAAGGAATAACTAAGGTATGTAATATTGTTAAACCTGATGTTATTATTCCAATTCATGGAACAAATTCACATGACTTTGATAAACTAAATTTACCATACTTCATTAAGCACTTAAAAAATAAGAAAACCTATAAGATATAAGAGGAAGGAATTAAAGATATGACTAATAATAAAGAGAAAAAGAAAACTAAAAAAGAAACTGGACCTAAAAAACCATCAAGTGTTAATCTATTTGATAATCGTATAATTAAAATAAGCAAGACTATTGATTCAGAAGAAGCTGATAAAGTAATAGACCAACTATTAAAGCTTGATACTATGAAAAGTAATAAGGATATTGTTTTCTATATCAATTCTCCTGGTGGCTCTGTTTCGGATGGTATGGCTATTTATGATGTTATGCAAATGATAAAGAGTGATATTAAAACGATATGTATTGGTCGTTGTTCTTCAATGGCTGCCGTATTACTTAGTGGTGGTACTAAAGGTAAAAGATATATAACTCCTAATAGTGAAGTTATGATACACGAGGTATCATCATTTAATATGGGAAAAATCGGAGAATTAAAAACAAACTATGAACATTCAAATACTTTAAATGAAAGAATTATTAAGTTATTAGCTAATAATACAGGAAAATCTATAAAGCAAGTTAGAAATGATATTCAATTAAAGGATAGATGGTTTAATGCAGAAGAAGCTCTAAAATATGGTTTAATAGATAAGATATTAATTTAGAACATAATTTCATTCGTATATATTATTATGAATGGAAGTGATGAGTGGAAAAAATAATTTTAGAGAAAACGGGTTTTTGATACTGTGAAAGGTTGAGGAAAAACGGGATATTAAACAATAATAAAAGTAACAATGATATTAATAATAATGGTAATAAGATTAATAAAACTAGTATAAACAAAAATTAAATAAGTAATAAACAATGATTTAATAAAAGATAGGATTAAGAAGTAATAGTATAAAGTTAAAATAATTTGTAAGAATCAACTATAGTGAGTTAACTATAGTTTTCTTATTTCTAAATATAATAATCATTTACTATGTAAGTGTCATAGTGGCATAGTAATATTCCAATTTAAAAGAGTTAGGCACTTTCTACCTAGCTCTTTTATTATCTTATAAAACATATCTATAATTAAAGCTCTCTAAGAGCTTCCTAGAGGCTTCTAAAGAGATATATCTATTTTACAAATTTTTTATTGCCGTATAGGATAAGACCCCTCCTAGAGGCTCTTATGAGGCAATAAAGGCATCTAATGATTAATCCTTAGTTACAACAGTACAATTTAGTTGATTGCTTAAGAAATCATCAAAAGATTTGACTTTAAAATACTCATTCAACTCTTTATCAGTGTATGCTGCAATAGAGTCTTTACCTAGTCCTGATTTACTAATGTATTCATTGAATACATCTTGAGAACAATTATTGTCAAAGTCCGGTGCTGCGTAGTAAGTTTTTCTATCATTCCTAAAGGAATATCTTTCGGCTCTATATCCTAAAGCCAATACCTCTCTACCAAACACATTATTACTTACTGCTTCAAGATTATTATAAGTACACCAGTTACGATATTCTTGATAATATCTAGATTTAACAATAATGGTCTTAACAGGATATAAACCGCAAAACTCCGCAACATTATTACATTCTAAGAAATACTGTTTAGTCGATTCAATGACAGATTCAGGAATAGTAAACTTTCCTTGATTCAAGACTTTATTAAATGCTTCTTTAGCTCGTGAAGATATAAGTTCTAATGACTGCTCAGAGCATAGCTTTTCCTCTATATTAATATCACGATTATTATTAGAATCAGTAAAAACTGCATTAAAGTTTATGACTACAAACCTATCAGTTATATGAAGACCGGTTTCTTTAAAATTAATTACATCATTTACAGAGAATAATAATACACAATGTGGTGTTATATCTTCTCCAGCAACCGAGATAGTTTCACCAGAGATTATTCTCGTAATAAGAGAAGTGTTAATATACTTCGGCTGCTTTTGATCTTCAGAAATATTAACATAAGTATTTTCAAGTTTTTTAACTGTAGATTTACTACCGGCTTTAGAACCGCTTAAGTTCTCTAAATGTTCATGAGAACATTGGTCATGTTTTAAAAGGCTTTCAATTATACGGAATATCTTCGACTTTCCGTTTCTGCCACAACCTTTAAAGATAAAACTTTTACATAGTTTTGAGGTTTTTGCTTCGGTTATAGAGTAACCAATGACCTCATATAAGAGATTTTCTATCTCTTTGTCTCCACATGTGATAGTAGAGAAAAATTTGTTAACGATACTAGATGCTTCCTTTTTTGTTAATTCTTTAGAGGCAATGTTTTGGTCTAAGTTACTGATATTTGTATCAGTAACTGACCCTGTTTGATTATTAAATGTGTTTTCCATAAATTATTTCCTTTCTTATAAACTAAAATCAATTGGGTTAGCATTAAAGATGCTAGATAAATATTTGTCTATCTCATTTTCAGATAGTCCTAAACTTCTATACATATCATATATAGTTTCATAAAAGCTATTTTCCATCAGTGAATCTCCTTTCTAAGTCTTCAGTTGTTAAATCCTCAAGTTTTAAGGATTCTTGAATTGTTGAATATTCATTATAGGTTTGTGGTCTATAATGGTCATCAATGTCACGCCAGATTATTTGATAGACTTCATCAAAATAATGGTTAGTATTCTTAAGGATTCGGCACAATTCAAAATATGTAGGAAGTGCGCTATAATTTTCTATAGCACGTAGTCGCTCTACATCTATATTGCATTCTCGGGCTAACTTCCTAAGCTTAATATTTTGAATCTCACGAATCCTACGTAGATTCATTCTCATCTAAATCAAATCCTTTCTGTTGGTCTGATGACTTTAAATCAGCAGACTCTGTTTTGAGAAATTCTTCATATTCTTTCTGGTGCTCTTTAATGTATTGACATACGTCCAAAACAATATCATTAGCAATTTGTTTAACTTGTTCATCACTAATTATCATAGAGCACCACCTTTCTTAATTAGTCTAAACAATCATATATAGTAGACATCACTCCTTTGTCTGAAAATAAGGCCTTTTTTCGTTGACAAATTTATGGTATCATAGAATTGTGTATTATTAAATCGTTATTTTAGTTGACATATTTTGCTATTTGTATTATGATGTCAATACAAGAAAGGGAGATGCTTTTTATGAATGATTTTTCAAAAATGAATACTGGAGAAAGATTAAAGTATTTAAGAGTTATAAGAGATAATAATTCTTCGGGACATAATTTGTATTTTAAGTTAGATGGAAGGCCTAAAGATGCTGAAAAGAACAAAGACCAAAACTACCCTAGACAAGCTATTTATAGAATGGAAAAAAATTTAGCCGATTTACCATTGGATTTTGCTACCAAATATTCTAAGTATTTTAATGTATCTTTTGACTTTTTATATTGTAATTCTGATGATATTAATGTTGGGTATGACGATGTGAAAAAGAAACTAGGCTTATCTGACTTTGCTTTAAATAAACTTGAATATATGAAAAATAGTGAAAAGGAAAAGAAAGCTCTTTCTGTATTAGATAATCTTTTATCATCTCCTAATTCCAATGATTTTATTGAATTATTACTTGCCATTGATAGTCATAGAGATATATTCTCTAAGAATATTGTTAGTCAACACAGAGGTAATGTATTTGACCAAACGATTAGAAAACCAATAATTCTAGAAAATGGTGATTTAGAGTACATATCTTTATTTAAAGTTTCTAAGATTGCAGAAAAAATTGCTTCTTCTTATAAGTCAGGTGGTAAAAAATGAATGTAGTTATTTACGCTAGATATAGTTCTCATAATCAAAATGAACAATCAATTGAAGGACAATTAGAAGTATGTAGAAATTATGCTAAACAATATAATTACACTATTGTCGGAGAATACATCGATCGTGCCCAAAGTGGTACAAGTGATAACAGACCTCAATTTAAAAAAATGATAGAAGATAGTAATAAAAAGACTTTTGAGGGAGTTTTAGTATATCAATTAGATAGATTTGCACGTAATAGATATGATAGTGCCACATATAAAGCTAAATTAAAGAAAAATGGTATTCGTGTATTTTCAGCACGTGAGAATATTAATGATGATGCAAGTGGTATTTTAATGGAAAGTGTCCTAGAAGGTATGGCTGAATACTTTTCTGCTGAACTAGGGCAAAAAGTAAAAAGAGGAATGAAAATAAATGCTGACAATTGCTATTATAATGGTGGAACAATTCCTCTAGGTTTTAAATTAGTTGAGGTCGATAGTGATATTACTGATGCAACTGGTAGAATTGTAAAAAAGAAAAAATTTGCTATTGATGATGAAACAGTACCTGTTGTTAAAAAAATATTTGAAATGTATACAAATGGTTATTTAATGGCAGATATTATTAGATATTTAAACAATAGGAATGTAAAAACTGCTACTGGTGGAGAATTTAATAAAAATAGTATTCGTAATATATTACTGAACAAAAGGTATATTGGTATCTATACATATAACGGAAAAGATACAATTGGTGGAATTCCTAGAATAATTGATGATGATACTTTTAATAAAGTTCAAGAAATAATGTTTAAAAATAAAAAAGCACCTGCAAGAGCAAGAGCTAAAACTGAGTATCTTCTAACAACAAAGTTATTTTGTGGACATTGCAAAGATTTAATGACTGGATATAGTGGTACTTCAAAGACAGGAAAATTACATAATTATTATATGTGCAATAATGCTAGAAAAAAATTATGTGATAAAAAAGCAGTTCAAAAAGACTATATTGAAGATTTAGTTGTTAATCAAGCAAGAGAAATACTAACTGATGATAATATTAAAAGAATATCAACAAAAGTAGTTGAATTAGCTAATAAAGAAAAAGATAATGGCAATTTAAGACGTCTTAACAAGTTATTAAAAGAAAATGAGACACAAAAGAAGAATTTATTTGATAGTTTAAAAATATGTAATATAGATGCTGTTAAACAGTCTATATTTGAAGAAATTAATAAAATGGAAATAGAACATCAAAGAATCATAAACGAAATAGCTATTGAAGAAAGTCAACACATTAAATTAACTGTAAATGAGGTTAAATTCTTCCTAGTTCAACTAAGAAAAGGCAATATCAATGATATTAAATATCGTAGATTATTAATAAACACCTTAATTCATCAAGTATTCTTATATGATGATAGTATAACAATAGTATTTAATACTCAAGGTAAGCCTTATGAGAAGAAAATACCAAGACCAGAGGTATTAGAGAGTTCGCTTTTGGGTAATGATGCTCTGCCAGTATGATGATTTGAACTTTTAGTTCATAAAATAGACTAAGCTAGCTAGAAATAGTTAGTTTTTTTGTGAAATTGTTTATTAAATAAATACTTATAGTAGTTGACAAATAACATAATACATTCTAATATATACAACTAAAAAAAGGGAAAAAAAGAGTTTATGAAAAAAATAAGATTTAAAGATATAAAAATTATATCTCAATTATTAAAATCTAAGAATTATGACGAAATATACAAACGATATGGAAAGTTTATGTATAAATTGTTTGAAATTTCAAGAATCAGTCAAGAAGTAAAATATGAGGGTGGAACAAAATTTGATGATTTAAAACAAATAATTGATGTACACCTTAAAGAAATTTTTTATTTTTGTGTAATATACTTAACTTATTTATTTTTAGCTATGCCTAATGATGTTCAAAAAGATATTAAGGCTACCGCAAGAAGCGAAAATATTGATAAAATATCAGAATACGAAAAATATGTTGATGATTACTTAGAAAGCAATGATTTTACAGGTTTATCAGATTTAGAAATTTTTATGAAATTAATGCAATATGAACACCAAGAAATGCTTTATGGTACTCCAAAACAAGAAATAACAGGATATTATAGAGTACAAATGCTTGATGGCAAAGGTGTATGTAGAAATATTGCTGATGATTTAGCATATAGATTAAATTTGATTAATCCAGAATATAATGCAAAGATGATTTGTGTTAATTCTTCATATGGCAACTGGGTTAAAAACGATGATAAAATGCAAATTGCTCCTGACTATAATTTTAATAATGAAAAAATAGATAAGGACAATAAAGGACTTGAAGAGATAAAAAAAAGACTATTTCCTAATCATGCAGTAACTATGATTAATATTCCAGGTGAAGATTATGCTTTAATTCTAGATCCAACTAATAGTGGAATAGGTGTTATATCTAATGGAAAAATAGATATGTTTAATAGCGACAATGAAAATTACTATGTTACTGAGTTAGCCAATGCTTTACTAATGGGTTATGATATAAGATTTTCAACTGAGCTAAATGAACTAAAAAGTTATTTTACCAAACATTCTTTAGAAGAATTAAATGAACTATATGGACTAGATGCTCAAAATGAAGCAATAAAGAAACTTGATTTATTAAATTAAAAAAAGGCTGTTGGGAAATTAAATAATTAATTTTCTCAATAGCTCTTTTTTTTAAATTATTTAAATTATTTTATTTTTTCAAACACTAAAGTTGCTTGAATTCTATCTCCTCCCATAAGTCCTTTACTTCCACCATTGGATGTTGTAATAGTATGAAGTCTGTATCCCTTAGCTGCTTGTGCATTAATCACTGTTTCAAGTTCTGTTAAATTTCCTGAACCAGTGCCAAGAAATTTTTCCTTTAATGTAACTTGCATTACAACATAATCTAAATCATTTCCAGAAGCCCTTGAAAATGATGATGAATTTAAATTCATAGTTTAACCTTTTTTCTTTTTTTATTATAGTGCTTGAAGTTATATAAAGCAATATAAATTATCTAATCGTATTTATACTAATGTTTTACAATCAATTTTACAAATATATTTAAATAATAATTTTAAATGTTATAATTACGATAAGGATGTGGTATAGTGAATTTATTTTTAAAATTTATTTTTATATTTTATATAGGAAGTACAGCTGGCTGGATTATAGAACTAATATTTAGAAGAATTGTTCATGGAAAGTGGGTCAATCCTGGCGCTTTGATTGGTCCTTATTTACCAATATATGGTTTTGGTTTATGTGCTTTGACAGGAATATATTTAATATTTGCTGATATGAACTTGCCTGCATGGATAGTTATTATTCTTATGGGAGCTACAATGACATTAATTGAATTTATTGGTGGCTTATCATTTGTTAATAAGCCGGTAAAATTATGGGATTATAGCGATCTTTGGGGTAACTATAAAGGAATTATATGCCCACTTTTCTCGCTTATATGGACATTAGCTGGAGCATTTTATTACTTTTTCTTAGCAGATTTTATAATAAGCAAACTTGAATGGTTTAATCAAAATCTATCATTTTCGTTTATACTAGGTTTATTTACGGGAGTTATTATTATTGATTTCATATATTCTAATAAAACATTATCTAAAGTTAGAAAATATGCTAAAGACTCAGGTGTTGAACTTAGATATGAAGAACTTAAAAGTCATATTAAAGAAATGCAAAAGAAAAGACATGAAAAATATTCATTCTTATTTCCTTTTAAACAATCTATTGACTTAAATGAATACATCAAAAAGTATAAAAAAGATGAAAAGAAAAATAATAAACTTAAAAACAAAGCAAACAAAAAGAAGATTCAAAAGTAAATCTTCTTTTTTTATTCAAATTTTACTGTTTTTGCCTAACGCTTAAACAATGGTTGATATTTTTCTTTATTAGAATTTTCACTTGCAAAATTTATTAACCAAAATGCATCATCTGATTTATAAACACAAGCTAAATAATAAAAATCTTTTCCGGATACAGTTTTTTCATATTCAAAATATGTTAATCCATCTTCTTCTTTGATTTCATATTCAGCATTGTTGTTTGCTACAACTGCTTTGGCATATTCTTTTATTGAAGTGTTTTTTCCTAAGTCAATTGCTTCTAAAGCAGAAAAGTCTTCTTTTAATGCCGAAAATATTGCTTCGGTGCTTTCTAAGTAAACTGTTTGAGAGACTATTGACTTTTCTTGAAAAGTATCATTCATTGTAACTTTTAATCCATGACTTGTATAAGTCTTTTCTTTTGTACCAAAAGTACATCCTCCTAAAGTAAAACACATAATTAAAGCAAGCAAACTCACAAAAATCTTTCTTTTCATTACGTTCTCCTTTCTAAACATAATATTACAAACTATAATTGAATATGTCCAGTGTTTCCTTTAATAATCTTTTCTCTTTGTCCTCTTTTGTTGAAAAGTATTTTCGCATATTAGCATGGTAGTAATTCATAAACATCTCATAATCTAGTATGGACTTTCGTGGTATATTTGATTCCTCTAAGTACTTTATAAACTGTGATTTAAATTCACAGTAAGAAGAATTACTAAAAGATTCTTTTAATAAATTTTTTATAAGATTGTTTAAAATGTTCTTTAATTCATATCTTTCTTTTGATGTATCCATTTGATATTTTTCAAGTTGAATAAATATAGATGTTTGTTCGTAATAACCTATTTTTTCTGGATAAATACTCATAATAGTTTCTAACTCTATATTTTGATATAAAAGAACATAATTCTTTGGGAAATTAGATTTACTAAACATCAATAAAAAGTTATACAAGTGAATTATATACTCCATATTTACAATTTCTTTTATAGAATTCTCTATAGATTCCATATAAATTTTTACAAATTGGTATTCTTTTGGTTTGACTTCTTTTAGACTATTTAAAAATTCTTCAGTTAATTCAAAAATATTATAGTACTTTGAATAGGTTAAAAAGGCATAGATGTTTTTTGATTCATAGATAATAGACATAAATTCATCATATTCGGTTTCTTCAAGTGAAACTTGAACATCAACAAAACTTCTATTATTTTTAATCCATTCACTAAATAATTTATTAGTTAATATAGCAAAACTTAACCTATTCATATGTTCACCAACTTGTAGTTATTTATTATAATAAAATTAAATTATATTGTAAATATGATTTGTTGCTATTTTCTGGTATTTATGATAACTTATTAACATAGGAAGTGAGAAAGTGAAAAAGTTTTTTACATTTGTATTAATAGTAGGTATTCTTGTAGGAGGATACGTTGGAGTTAAAAAATTTATCAATTATCAATCTGAACAAAAAAGAATAGAAGAGATAAAAAAGGGATGGTATGTTGAAGTTACAACTAAAGAACTTAATGTTAGAAAAGATCATGATAAATATAGTGCTTCTTTAGGTAAGGTAAATAAAGGTGATATATTCGCGGTTCAAGAGGTTTATACTGGTGGAGTAATGACTTGGTATAAGATTGAGTACCATGGTAAGTATGCTGGAGATACTGGTTGGATTGCAAATGATTCAAAACATACTTATTTAAAAGATGTTAATAGTCCAAAGGACGTCTATAAGCCTACATTAAAGTTTAATAATGCAATTTATTATGTAAATAGCATAGATGATATCAATTATGATCATTTAGAAATTTGGGACGATAAACCGGATTATAAAGTATCACATGTAGTATATCATGAAGTAGATGAATATCAAGGAATAGACCAATATTGGATTCGCTACACAGTTACTGATGGTGCCGGTAACGAAACAAGCAAGACACAAAAAATCGTGTTCACAGTTAAGCCATCAGAAAACAAAGTTGTAGATTTTTCTAAATATCCAAGATAAAAACAAACACCTGTAGCATATAATGTTATAGGTGATTTTTTTATGTTAGTAAATTATACAACTAAAGAACTTGATTTGATGGCTAGACTTATGCGAGCAGAAGCTTTAAGTGATGGAGCCCTTGCTATGCTCATGGTTGGAAATGTAATCGTTAATCGGGTTATTGTTACATGCGATCTTTTTAAAAATATTAGAACAATTGAAGGAATAGTTTATCAATCTCCTGGAGGTTTTGTTGGATCAACTAGTTCACTTTTTCAATCTTCTTCCACAACTAAAGAAAAAAATTTAGCTAAGAGATGTTTAAGAGGAGAATATTTTTACCCAGCAACTAATGCGCTTTGGTTTTATGCACCAGGAAAAAGTAGTTGTAAAAAAGTTTGGTATGGTCAAGAACTTTCTGGTAGATATAAATCTCATTGTTTTTATGAACCTGAGTCTGGAATGTGTAAAGAAATAAAATAAAAACGGAAAGTTAATCTTTCCATTTCCAATTTAAAACCTCATCTAGATCTTGTCCAGTCTCACGAATATAATCATAATGTTTCATCAACTCATCTTGACAATATCTTTTTACATCTTCATTTTTATTTAATAAATCTAGCACTTCTATTACCAAGTGAAATCTATCTATTTTATTTAAAACACGCATATCAAATGGAGTAGTAATTGCACCTTCTTCTTCATAACCATGAATTATAAACTTTTGTTTTCTATTATAAGTAAGTTCTCTTATAACATTTGGATATCCATGGAAATTGAAAATTACTGGTATTCCAATTGGGAACAACTTATTAAACTCTTCTTCTGGAAGTTCATCTAAAGTTTCTAAGAATACTACGTTAACTACTCTAACCTTAATATCAGTTTTTTCTTTTAAAATACTAGTTGCAGCCAATACTTCAAGAGTTGGTGTTTCTCCAGCACAAGCTAGGATTATATCAGGATTTTCATCACTAGCAAAATCCCATATTCCAATTCCTTTTTCACAATGTTTTATTGTTTCTTCATAATTTAACCATTGAGGTCGATCGTGCTTAGAAGCAATAATCGTATTAATCATATTTTTACTTTTTAAGCACTTATCAATTGTATAGATAAGTGAATTTGTATCATATGGAAGATATATGTCTATTATATCTCTTTTTTTGTTTAAAATATGATTTATAAATCCTGGCTCTTGATGAGTATAACCATTATGGTCTTGTTGCCATATGTGACTTGTTTCAATTATGTTTAGAGATGATATAGGAGCTCTCCATGGTAGTTCTTTAGTCATTTTAAGCCATTTTGCATGAATACCTATCATTGAATCAACTACTCTAATAAAAGATTCGTATGAATGGATTAAACCATGTCTACCTGTAAGTAAATATCCTTCTAAAGCACCTTCTGCAAAATGTTCTGATAAATATGAATCTAATACTCTACCATATGGATTAACATGTTCATCCTTTTCTCCGATTGGCATTAACCATTGTCTATCTGTTACTTCAAATACTTGGTTTAAACGGTTACTCATAGCTTCATCTGGACTAAACATTCTAAAGTTATGGTTTTGTTCATTAAGCTTAATTACATCTCTTAAATAAGCACCTAAATTATACATATCGCGGCTTACAATATCACCATGATGAACATCAAGCATATAGTTCTTTATATCTGGAGTTTTTAATTCTTTCAATAATAAGCCACCATTGCATATTGGGTTTGCACTCATTCTTCTATTTCCTTTTGGTAAAAATGATAGTATTTCTTTCTTGATTGATCCATCTTCATT
>ULYQ01005245.1_pt1 | contig 17088 bp, 17 predicted proteins | sample 1962271 | NCBI WGS metagenome assembly ULYQ01 (sample SAMEA4835865, study PRJEB28245) | human gut metagenome | biome: gut microbiome; material: fecal sample | place: Denmark | collected 2008
ATATAAATTCATATCTCTGTGTATTCTATTCAGAATTACGCAGTTTTCTTGTCCTGATTCTGTATGTTCCGGAAACTATCGTATGTTTATCTTTTTTCAGATACCTACTATTAGGTAATAGTGAAAACCCCCATTTTTAGGTATTGCACATTCAGAGAAAAAGTAGTACCTTTGCAAACGAAAACAGGAAGATGTTTGAAACTTAAGATATATTCGGTTTATTGTGACTTTTAGATAGAATAGTTACTTATCAGAAAAATAAGAATCTTGTTCGCTAATAGAAATAATTCATAATGTTTTTGTATAATATGTAGAAAGGGCTGCCTGTGAAGGTAGCCCTTTTCTGCTTTTGTCCTATTTTACATATCTCAGTATCTCCTTGCTTTTTCTGCTCTTTTTTGCCGGAAGGGGCATGAAGCCCTCGGTAAGTCCGGTTTTCTCTGTCATCGCCTGGAATACTGCTGCCGCATAGCCGGAAAGCTTCAGCGTCTGCAATTCCTCATTGATGGCATCTTCATCATAATTATCGGCATATAATAAGGTATGCAGGCTGTCCAGATAGTTCTGTGGAATGTTCTGGTGAGGCATACGACTCTTTATCTGCAGGATTTGAGCGATGATAGGTTCCTTGGTCTGTGCAGCAATCATTTCTGCCTTGTGCTGTTCAAAACCGGAAAGGGTAGAGGTGTTGGTGTCTGCCCAGTTGTCCAGCATGGCGCCTTCTGATGTGAGATGACTGTAACCGAAATATCTGATCAGGGCGATGTTCTTGTTCCAACCCAGCTGGGCGAGATAGTTCTTCTCCATCGGTGTTGTGGCGATGACGAGATCAGCTTTTTGATACATCGTCTTCTGATACACGAGCGACTGGAGGCTGCGCTTGAGGTGAGGATTCTTCCGGTTTCGTTCAGAGATGTCTCCGAGTGGACACACCATGTATGGAATGCCCATCTTGCGTGATTTTCCGGCAAGCTGTGCTCCCTGCATGGTCCATGCTCCCAATATCATAACGATGTCGGCATCTGCCAGATTGTGGGTGATGTCGAGCTTTTTGCCAAGCGCTTCAATGTATGGGAGGTACATTTTCAGCGTCTTCTTCTGTTTAGCTATATACAAATATACTTTCATGGTTGTGTCTTTTTAAAATCCTTTCATCCAGATTTTTCCTCTTGTAATCTATTTCCCGAAATCTATTTCTCCGGTATCTTACAGCTTATGGCTGGTGAAGTCATTCTTGTCTGCACGCCAATATCTTATCTTGTTGGCGAGGTTTCTCCAGATGATTCCATATTCATAGAACGGCAACTTGATGATGTTCATCTCATCGTCGAAGTGCCTGATGGCCTTGATGGCAATGATCATGCGGAGCAGGAAGAGCAACAGGAGAGCGAAGCCGGCTATTCCCGTTAAGAGCCAATCCTGCGTGATGATGGCGAAAGCTAATACTGCAATAGAAGCAATGAGGCTGAGATGAGGGTAGAGATGATCGAAGAACATCAGAGTTCGCATCGATTTTGCCCTATCTAAACTCTTTTGTGATGACAGGTGATAGAGGTGGGCGTTGTGCCATGACTTGTTGGTTGGTTCGTCACGGACCAGCCAGGCATCGCTATCCAATACTACAGCTGTTTCTCCCAGTTGTCCATACTTGTTGACAAGGAAATCATATTCTCCACGTACATACTCCAGGTTGCCCTGGTAGCCTTGTTCCTGCATGAACTGGCTCTTGCGGAAAGCTACGTTTGGCATGTGGCTGCGATAGCCATAAGAGTGCTGGGCACGTCTTAACAGATAGAATGCCTTGCGTATGCTGTCGAAGCGGCGGACTCCTTTGGTTTCTTCATCCAGTTCTACATAACCCAGGACCAGATTGCATGATTGACAGAAGTGTTGAGACATGGCTGTCAGCCAATTGTCGTTCTTTGGCTTGCAGTTTGGCTCGGTGAGGATGATCCATTCATACTTGGCTGCTTTTACACCGAGCGTAATCTGCAATTTCTTGCGGCTCATATAGCGGGAACTCTCAGGAATGTATGTATAATACAGATGAGGATTCTCTGCAGACAAGCGCTTGAGATAGTCCTGGGTTTCTGCATCTGTGCTTTGGCAGACTACGATGACCTGATAATCGGCAGCGTATTGCTGCTTGAGGAACAGCGGGAGGTTGCGTTCCAGTTCGGGCAGGTTATCGTGAGCGGTAATAATTACTGTTATCGGTTCTTTGGATACCGGAGTATCTTCCTCATTTTCCTCTGTTTTAGGAAAACGCAGCGAGCGCAGGAATGGGTTTATCAGCGATCCGAGAATCGCCAATAAAACCACTGCTGCGCCAGCTATAATAGTTGTTAAACTAATTGTCATCATTTCTTTTTCTCGTATTTCTTATGCTTTTGCCCTTCTGGGGGCATACGGCATTTGACTTTAAAAGTCTTCAGTGATGTAACCCTTTGGCAACTGACGGCAATTGTACTGACTCGCCATAATCTCACCGTAAGCGCCGGCAGAGCGGAGAGCGATGAGGTCGCCGCGATGGGTCTTGTTCAAGTCGGTTGCCTTAGCGAATACATCGCTTGATTCACAGATAGGGCCTACCACATCGTATGTCTCCATAGGTTCATCGCTGGAGATATTCTCGATTTTGTGATATGCCTGATAGAGGGCAGGGCGAATCAAATCGGTCATTCCGGCATCAACGATGGCGAACTGCTTGGCTGTACCCTGTTTGATGTAGAGGGTCTTGGTGATGAGGCTTCCCATCTGACCTACTACGGCACGACCTAACTCGAAGTGGAGTTTCTGACCATCACGCAACTTCAACTTCTTGGCGTATGTATCAAAGTAATCCTTGAAGTCAGGGATTGGTACACGGTTAGGGTGGTTATAATCGATGCCCAGGCCACCACCTACGTTGATGTTCTTAACCACGATATGATGAGCTTCCAGCTGGTTCTGCAACTCGTTGATTCGGTTGCAGAGAGCCTCGAAGTCACCCATGTCAAGTATCTGACTACCAATGTGGAAGTGAAGTCCCAGGAACTTGATGTTCTTCATTTTTGCAGCTTCCTCGATGACGCTCTCCATATCGCGCATGGCGATACCGAACTTGTTCTCTGCCAGACCGGTTGTGATGTTGGCATGAGTATGAGCGCCCACATCAGGGTTGATGCGGAAGCAAACCTGAGCTATCTTATTCTGTTTTTCTGCAAGTTCGTTGATAATCTCAAGTTCCGGAATGCTCTCTACATTGAAGCAGAAGATGCCCTTCTCCAGACCGAGATTGATTTCCCAATCACTCTTGCCTACACCTGCATATACAATCTTGCTGGCAGGGAAACCTGCCTTGATGGCTGCCTGAATCTCTCCTCCGCTCACGCAGTCGGCTCCTAATCCTGCCTGACAGATGATGTTGAGCACCTTAGGATTGGCGTTTGCCTTCACGGCATAGTGAACCTCAAATCCCGGATGTTTGCCAGCCTCTTCGTTGATGGTCTTCAAGGTTTGGCGCAACACATTGGTGTCGTAATAGTAAAATGGAGTCTGTATCTCCTGAAATTTGTCAATCGGAAATGTTCCTTTCATTTCGCTTAGTCTTAAATTAATATCTTATTATAGTCAAATTAGAAATCAAACGAAGAGTGGACAGGAATCATTACATACGAATTCTCCACTCTTCACTCTTCGTTCTTCACTGGTATATTACTTCTCGAACAATACCTCGCTCAAGTTCTGTAATGCCTGCTTCTTGTCTCTCTCCTTGATGAGGAATGAGATGTTGTAGTTGCTGCCACCGTATGAAACCATGCGGATAGGGATGTTCTTCAAGGCATCGGTTGCGATGGTCTCGAAGCCTACATTGCTCCAATCCAGGTCACCAACAACGCAGATGATACACATGTCTGCATCTACGGTAACAGTACCATACTTCTTCAGCTCATTGACGATGTCGTTGAGGTGAGTGTCGTTGTCGATACTCATGCTCACGCCAACCTCTGAGGTAGCAATCATGTCGATTGGAGTCTGGTAGCTCTCGAAGATTTCAAATACCTTGCGCAGGAAACCTGTGGCGAGCAACATGCGGCTACTCTTGATCTTGATAGCTGTGATGTTGTCTTTGGCAGCAACAGCCTTGATCTTGCCACGAACGATGACGTTGTCGATGATGGTACCGTCAGCCTTTGGATCCATGGTGTTCTTCAAGCGTACAGGAATGCCGGCATACTTAGCTGGCTGTACGCAGGTAGGGTGGAGAATCTTTGCACCGAAGTAAGCCAACTCGGCAGCCTCTTCAAAGTTAAGCTGGCGAACTGCTTCTGTGTGCTCAACGATACGAGGGTCGTTGTTGTGCATACCGTCGATATCTGTCCAGATCTGAATCTCCTCAGCTGGGAGAGCTGCACCGATGAGTGATGCTGTGTAGTCGCTACCACCACGCTGGAGGTTGTCTATCTCACCGTAAGCATTGCGGCAGATGAAGCCCTGGGTGATGTAAATCTGATAGCCCTGGTTCTCCTCCATGATAGCAGTAAGCTTCTCCTTGATGTACTGTGGGTCTGGTTCTGCATTCTTGTCTGTGCGCATGAAATCTAATGCGTTGAGCAATACTGCCTTTACGCCCTGTTCCTTCAAGTAGTTTACAACCATGTTGGTGCTCATCATCTCACCTTGAGCTACGATGCTCTTCTCCTCGAAAGAAGTGAAGAGATCCTTGGTAAATGAGCGGAGATAGTTGAACTCTCCCTGCAGGAACTCACGTGTGGTCTGTTTCATCTCATCTGTAGAGTAGAGCTCTTCCACGTGCTGCATGTATTTCTTCTCCAAGTTGTTGATTACCTCGTTTGCACCCTCTGGGTTCTTCTTGTAGAGATAGTCAGAGATCTCAACGAGAGAGTTTGTTGTACCACTCATCGCAGACAATACGATGAAAGTTGGTTCACCTGATTCTGTAACCAAAGAGGCTACTCCCTTCATGCGCTCTGGTGAGCCTACGGAAGTACCTCCGAATTTCATTACCTTCATAGTCGTAATATTTTAATAATTTATAATTTACATTTCATTTAATTCTCCTCGCCATCTTCGGTGAGGTCGATGTGATTGTATTCTTTCGTTACGTCGCGTAAAATTCCGTCTTTGCAGCGATATACGATACCTGGGAATTTGTCAAGCATCGGGATGTTGTGGGTTGTCATCACTACGGCGGTGCCTTGTTTGGTGATGTCTTTCAGCAGACTCACAATGTTGGTGGCAGTCTCCGGGTCGAGATTGCCCGTAGGCTCATCTGCGATGATAATCTTAGGATTGTTGAGCAGAGCTCTTGCTATAGCCACACGCTGCTGCTCACCGCCAGAGAGTTCATGAGGCATCTTGTCGATTTTATCTATCATGCCAACCTCGTTGAGAACTTCCTCAATGCGCTGGGTGATTTCTTTCTTTCCCTTCCATTTAGTTGCCTTGAGCACGAACTCAAAGTTCTTGCGGACTGTGCGGTCGTGGAGCAACTGGAAGTCCTGGAAGATAATGCCCAGTTCTTTGCGTAATGCTGGTATTTCCTTGCGCTTGATGGTCTTGAGGTCTCTACCGAGGATTTCTGCTTTCTCGGTTTCGCCTTCTACTAGATCAAGCTCGCAATAAAGAGTCTTTAAAAGAGAACTCTTACCAGATCCCACTTTACCGATAAGGTAAGCAAACTCGCCTTCATCAATATGGAAATTGATGTCCTTGAGGATGCATTTGTCGGCTTGGTATATGCTTACATTTTGATAATCTATTAACATCTCCTAATTTTTTCTCTTTGTTATTGGTTTATTTCATCTCGCCCTTGCTTTTGGCTATGCGGCGTTTCTTATCCCATTCCGGGTCGTGGCGCATCTGTAATTCCTTCACTACATCTTCTATTCTCAAGCCCTTGCTGGTGAGCAATACGATGAGATGGTAGAGGAGGTCTGAACTTTCGTAGATGAGCTTTTCGTCATTGCCGTTTGTGGCTTCGATGATTGTCTCAACTGCTTCTTCTCCAACCTTTTGTGCCATTTTGTTAACGCCTTTCTTGAAAAGACTTGTTGTATAGCTGCCTTCTGGCATCTCTTCATGGCGCTTATCAATGAAGTCTTGAAGTTCTGACAGGAAGAGAATCGGATTCAGAGTGTTCTCTTCTGCCCAGCAAGTATCTGTACCCTTGTGGCAGGTAGGTCCGTCTGGATGTACCTTTACCAATAAGGTGTCGTTATCGCAATCGTTCTGGATGCAGACGAGGTTGAGGAAATTTCCTGATGTCTCGCCTTTTGTCCAAAGGCAGTTTCTGGAGCGGCTCCAGAAGGTTACCTTCTTTGTTTCTATGGTTTTATCGTATGCTTCCTTGTTCATGAAGCCAAGCATCAAGACGTTTTTGGTTATTGCGTCCTGGATGATTGCCGGAACAAGTCCACCCATTTTTTCAAAATCTATTTCCATTGTATCTTGTTTAAACTGTTTATTTTCTTTTTATATTCTCACGTTGATACCTTCTTCTCTCAAGTAGTGCTTGAGGTCAGGAATGGCGATTTCGCCAAAGTGGAAGACGCTGGCTGCCAAGGCTGCATCAGCTTTTCCTAATGTGAATGCATCACGGAAATGCTCCATCTTGCCTGCGCCACCTGATGCGATGATTGGGATACTTACCTCTTCGGCCAGTCGGGCAAGAGCTTCGTTGGCAAAACCTTGCTTTACGCCGTCATGATCCATACTGGTGAAGAGAATCTCGCCAGCACCGCGGTCGGCTACTTCCTTTGCCCAGTCGAACAAGCCAAGTTCTACCCGTTCTCGGCCTCCCTTCACGTAGCAATGCCATCCATCTGCATCCAGGCGGGCATCAATGGCGCATACGCAAACCTGAGAACCGTAATGATTGGCTATCTCATTGATGAGTTCAGGATGTCGGATGGCTGCACTGTTGATGCTCACCTTGTCGGCTCCTGCATTCAATAGACGATCAACGTCTTTAAGCTCGTTGATGCCACCGCCCACAGTAAATGGAATGTTGATTTCGGCAGCCACACGAGTCACCATATCGGTAAAGGTCTTGCGCTCTTCGAAGCTGGCAGTAATGTCGAGAAAGACGAGTTCGTCGGCTCCGGCATCGCTATAGGCTTTACCCAGTTCTACTGGATCGCCTGCACTACGGAGGTTGACGAAGTTGGTACCCTTTACGGTCTCTCCGTTCTTGACATCGAGGCAAGGGACGATTCGTTTTGCCAAGCCTTTTTTACTTTGAACTTTGAACATTGGACTTTGAACTTTATGATTACTTAACTCCTAGCTAATCACTAATCACTAACAACTAATCACTAACAACCAGCTTTTCAATATTGATTTTACCCTCGTAGAATGCTTTTCCAAAGACTACGGCAGGAATGCCAGCGGCTTCCAAAGCCAGTATGTCTTCATTGCAGCTTACACCGCCAGAAGCGATGAGATGCAACTGAGGGTAGGTTTCCATAACCTTTTTATATAGGTCGATGGCTGGACCCTGTAAGGTTCCGTCCTTGCTGATTTCCGTGCAGAGTACGTAGCGCACTCCTTTATCAATGTACTTCTTGAGGAATGGAAGAAGGTCTACTGAAGAATCTTCTTTCCAGCCATTGATGGAAATCTTGCCGTTTCTTACATCGGCTCCCAGAATGAGTTTATCTGCTCCATACTTGTCCAGCCATTCCATAAAAAGGTCGGGATTGGTCACGGCGATACTACCCACTGTTACCATTGTTGCCCCAGCGGCAAAAGCCTTCTCTATATCTTCCTCGGTCTTGATGCCACCGCCAAAATCAACCACAAGATTTGTCTCTGCAGTGATGGCTTTCAGTACGGCATCATTCACGATGTGCTTTGATTTGGCACCGTCCAGGTCTACTACATGAAGTCTCTTAAATCCCAGACTTTCAAATTGTTTAGCCACTTCGGCAGGATTATCATTGTAGACTTTTTTCTGGTCGTAGTCGCCCTTGGTAAGTCTGACACACTGACCATTAATCAAGTCGATGGCTGGAATTAATTCTATCATATTTCTTTTATCTCTAAGAAGTTCTTTATAATCTGTTCTCCCACCTTGCCGCTTTTTTCCGGATGAAATTGGCAAGTGAAGAAATTGTCTTTGTGGAGCGATGCGCTGTAGGGAAGAATATAATCTGCCTTGGCGATTGTCTCCTCGCAGAGAGGTACATAATAACTATGTACGAAATAAGAGTAGGGATGTGATAAGGCATCTGAAATGATTTCGTCTGTTTCGTCAATTCTGTTGCCGAATCCCCTATAAAGGTCTGTTTTCAAATCGTAAATCTCATTCCATCCCATAGCTGGCACTTTGTCTTCATGCTTCTGCGGTTGAAAACGCTTTACATCTACATCAAAGATGCCGATGCAGTCTACATTGCCTTCCTCCGAGTGACGGCACAACAGTTGCTGCCCTACGCAGATGCCCAGGACGGGTTGTTTCAAGTTTTTTATCACTTGATCCAGTTTGTGTGCCTTTAGATAATCCATGGCTTCTCGAGCTTGACCTTGTCCCGGGAAGAGTACACGGTCTGCTTTCTGAAGTATTTCGGCATCATCGGTGAGCATAGGCTCAATCCCTAAACGCTTCATGGCGTTGACTACCGAATAGATGTTTCCGGCATTGTATTTTACGATTGCTACATCCATAACCTAACGTGTTTCTAATTTTCAGTTGCAAAGGTACATATTTTCTTTCAATTTAAAGAAAATATTAGCAAAAAGATTACGGAAACAAGGAAATTTCTTGCAGATAGTTAGTAAAAGGGACAGAAAAACCGTCTTTATTATCCCGAATGGTGATAATAAAGACGGTTTTTCTTTCATTTTATATTTGTCTTCTATTTTTTCTTTTATTTTTCTTCGCTATCAGCCGTTCTGAGAATGATACTCGTTGCTCCGATGGTGAAGAGGGTACCGTCTTCGATGACACGTCGTTCACGGTCGCCCAATATCTCATTGTCTACGAAGGTTCCTGTATAGCTTGGACCATCGCGGAGAACGTATTTTAAACGTCCTTTTTTGTCGCGGCTGACATTGATGACGCAGTGGTTCATGTCTACGCTAGGGTCTACAGTCTCAATAGGACAGTTGATGCCACTGTTTTTCATGTATCTGCCAATTACATTATCACCCATTTGAAGTGGAATGACCTGCTTGTATGCGAATACGTTCTCGATAACTACGATAGAACCCACGCCGTTTTCATTGGCATTTTCGTCTATAGTCTCTTCCTTGCGGGTTTCGCGAAGTTTGGATACACCCATGCGGATTCCAAACTGTTTGTTGCAGTTTGGGCAAACGAAGACGAGGCTTTGACCTGCTTCATACTTGGTTTCATCGAATGTGATGAAATTATCGCATTTCGGGCAGCGTACTCTTTTCATATGTTTTTTCTTTATTTCTTTTGTTTCTTGATTATTCCTTTACTTTTGTAATCCAGCCATCCGTGAACTCCTCATAGCTGTGTAAGCGATTGAGAGCTGTATATGCCTCATTTTCTGTGCTGTACGAACCGTAGATTACTTTTACATTGGTATCGGTGATAAGTACTCGAGCTTCCTTGAACCCCTTGTTCTGTAAATATTCTGCGTATGTGGCAGCATTGCGCTTGGTAATGCGGCTAGCCAGTACAATGCTGTAATAGGCAGAAGATGTGGTGGTTATTTCGCTGTCCTGGGTCATCTTGCCAGTATTGACGGCAGGGGTTTCTGCAGCCTGAACATTGTTAGCTAATACCAACTCGTGGGCAGGCTGTGTCAATTCCTTAGGCATTACCTTGGTAAGCATACCTGTGTCGATTTGACTCTTCTGGACATTAGAAGTGCCTAATGGGGTAGAAAGTGTGAAAAACGCAATGATGGCGATGCAGGCTGCAGCTATATTGCGAAGCCAACTCTTTCGGATACTGATAAATTCTGTACTTGAGTTCTCTTCTTCCTCTTCTTCGTTGATGAATACGGAGTTGTTGGCAGAGACAATGTTTGCCTCTTCCTTAATGTCGGAACTCTCTCTCTGCTGAGCAGGCTTGTATTCTTCTGCAGTCATCTCAACGACTGTAGTATGTTCGGCTGCTTCCGTATTCGAAATCTGTGCGAGTGGAAGCATGTCGAAACCGCCTAAACCATACAGCTCAGGTGTTAAGATGCCAGCTTCACAAGGTTCGAAAGTATAATTGCCGGTTTCATTCAATATGATGGTGCCGATATCGTTGAGTTCGAATCTGCCTGTATTCTCCAATGTCTGTTTGATTTCTGCAACTTCATCTGCAATACGGTTCAGCGCTTCTGGGTAGCTGATGTCATATGCTTCTACGTATGAAAGTGCGAGCAGAGAATCGTTCATTGTGAGCTGTGGATTAAAGCCAATGGTTCTCAGCGGTGGCAAAAACATGTTGTCTCTGCCATCGTAACGTGCATCTACATGATGAGCCATGAAGCCACCAAACTCTGGGACAATCACGCAATCGTTGCTCAAAAGTAGAATCTCTATATGTCTTTTTAGTTCATTCACGTTTGCAAAGGTAGCTATTTTTTCGGAAAAGACCAACGGTTTTTGAAGAAAATTTTATCCGGAATGATAAAAAGTTCTAATTGTTTTGTCATTCCGAGAAAAAACATTATCTTTGTGCCTAAAAAATAAATAAGGTATATAATGGAATATACAGAAACAGAAATCGAAGGCGTTTGGATTATCCAACCTAAGGTTTTCAATGATGCCCGAGGTTATTTCTTCGAGGCATGGAAACAGGCAGAGTTTGATGAGCATATAGGTCATCATGTGGAATTTATACAAGACAACGAGTCTAAGTCTAGTTTCGGTGTCTTGCGCGGACTTCATTATCAGAAAGGTGAATTCTCACAAGCTAAGCTGGTACGTGTTATCAAAGGCAAGGTTCTGGATGTTGCCGTTGATTTGCGCCGGAGCAGCAAGACTTTCGGTAAATATATAATGGTGGAATTGAGCGAGGATAATAAGCGCCAGTTCTTTATTCCTCGTGGCTTTGCCCATGGATTCCTTGTGCTCAGTGAAGAGGCAGTTTTTACTTATAAGGTTGATAACGTCTATGCACCGCAGCATGAGGCTAGTATCAGGTGGAATGATGAAACCGTAGGTATATCTTGGCCTATAGAGGGCGAAAACGTTGTACTCTCAGATAAAGACCTCAATAAGGCAAAGGCTTTTGAGGAGGCTGATTATTTTGAGTAATATTAAATTTAATATGAAACAAGCATTTAACATTTTGTTGTTGGTATGCTTCCTGATGGGGGTGGCTGCATGTGGACAGAAGTCTGAAAAAGAACAGCCTGAGCAAAAGGAGGATACTACTGCCAAGAAGCTGTTGCAGGGTATTTGGCTTGATGGAGATGACGAGGATAATGTTGTCTTCCGGGTTAAAGGTGATACAATCTATTATCCTGATTCTACCAGCCAGCCTGTGTACTTTTACATCGTGGGTGATACGCTCGTGATGAAGGGAGCTAATCTGAGCAAGTATCCTATCATGAAGCAGGCTGCACATATTTTCCAGTTTAAGGTTCAGAATGGTGATATTGTCAAGCTTGTCAAGACTGATGATCTGTCTTATCTGCAGCAATTCTCTCATGAACAGCCTGTGACACTTAATCAGAACAAGCTTGTAAAGCGTGATACGGTTGTGAATGCTGGAGATGAGAAATTGCATCTGTATGTACAGGTGAATCCTACAACTTTCAAGGTCTATAAGAGCAACTACAACGATGATGGGGTAGAGGTTGATAATGTTTACCATGATAATATCGTAAATGTAAATATCTATCAAGGCTCCCGCAAGATTTTTGGTCGAGATTTCCGCAAGGAGGATTTCAAGGAGCAGGTTCCTCATGAGTTCTTGAAGCAATCGATATTGAGTGATATCGTGTTCAGAAAGGTTGATGCTGATGGTGTTCATTATAGAGTGGTGCTGGCGATGCCGGATAGCAGTATGAGTTATCAGGTGGAAATCATCATTTCGCGTGAAGGTAAAATGACAATCCGGAAAAGCTAAGCTGTTTTTCGGGAAAGATAGAAAGAAGTAATAAACCTATATATGATAAAAGGGAATTTGCAAATGAGCAAATTCCCTTTTATCGTTTAATTGAAGAAGCCAAGCAGGGCGCCTGCTGCAACGGCAGAACCGATAACTCCTGCAACATTAGGGCCCATGGCGTGCATGAGCAGGAAGTTGTGGCGGTCGTACTCCAAACCGAGGTTGTTACTGATGCGGGCGCTCATTGGCACGGCACTCACGCCGGCGTTTCCGATGAGCGGGTTCAGCTTCTTGCCCTTTGGCAGGAAGAGGTTCATCAGTTTCACGAAGAGGATACCACTGGCTGAAGCAATGATGAATGCCAGGGCACCGAGGGCGAAAATCTTGATGGTGTTCAGGGTGAGGAACTCAGATGCCTGGGTAGAACAGCCTACAGTCAAGCCGAGCAGCATCACCACGATGTCATTCAGGCTGCTACCTGCCGTCTTGGCAAGTCTAGTCGTCTTTCCACTTTCCTTCAGAAGATTTCCAAAGAAGAGCATGCCGAGCAATGGAAGTCCCGATGGTACGATGAAGGTTGTGAGCAGCAAACCTACGATTGGGAAGAGAATCTTCTCGGTCTGCGATACCTGGCGGGCTGGCTTCATCTTGATGACACGCTCTTCCTTGGTAGTGAGCAGTCGCATCAAAGGTGGCTGAATTACTGGCACCAATGCCATGTAGGAGTAGGCACAAACGGCGATGGCTCCCATCAGGTTTGGGCTCAACTTGCTGCTCAGGAAGATGGCGGTAGGTCCGTCGGCACCACCAATGATAGCGATACCGGCTGCCTGGTTGGGTTCGAAACCTAGCGCTAAGGCTATCATGTAAGCACCGAAGATGCCAAATTGGGCGGCGGCTCCAATCAGAATCAGCTTCGGGTTGGATATCAATGCAGAGAAGTCTGTCATCGCTCCGATACCAAGGAAGACGAGTGGGGGATACCAACCCTGCTTTACTCCTTGGTAGAAAATGTTTAATACAGAGTTGTCTTCGTACAGGCCAATCTCTAGTCCGGCATCTGCACGGAAGGGGATGTTGCCAAGAATGATACCTAGTCCGATAGGAACCAGAAGAAGCGGTTCGAAATCCTTCTTAATGGCAAGCCAGATAAAGAGGGCTCCCACTACAATCATGGCGAGATTTCCTGCCGTGGCATTTGCAAAGCCAGTATAGGTCAGGAACTCATTGAAGTTTTGTATGATGAAATCCATAATTTACTTTGAACATTGAAAGTTGGACATTGAACTTTATGATTAGTTTTCTTGTTTGAAAGAGTAATCATAGTTGTTCCTGCTTTATCGCGTGTTAGGCGATAGTCACCAGTGTATCTCCTTCCATCACGGCATCGCCCTTGTTCACGTTGATGCTAGTGATGGTTCCGGAAGTCTCAGCCTCGATGTTGTTCTGCATCTTCATGGCTTCGAGGATTACGACGGTATCGCCTGCGTTCACCTTGTCGCCCACCTTCACCTTGATTTCATTGATGGTTCCTGGCAGAGGGGCTACTACTGGCTTGCCGGAGGCAGCGGCTGCAGCAGGTTGGGTGGCTGCTGTTGTGGTTGCTGCCGGTGTGGCTGTTGCGGTCGATGTGGTAGTCGGTGCTGATTCCTTTTGTTCTCCACTCAACTTCACTTTCTGCTTGCTAGCCTTCACAGGCTGTTTCATTTCCACTTCGAATGGGATGCCATTTACGGTTACGTTGGCGATATTGCCTTCTATATCTTGGATTTCGACCTCATAGTCGATACCTTTCACTGTATATTGATACTTCATATCCTTTGAATTTTGAACATTGAACTTTGAACATTATGAAGTGTAAAGCCGTTGAATTCTTCACTCTTCACTCTTCACTTTTCGTTCTTTACTTAATATTATTGAATTTCGGGGCATTCCATCTGGTCTGTTTAGGCTTGATGGTGATGATGCCAGATTCCACATCATGAACATCCTCTAGATATTCTTTGAGGGCGAGTGAAATCACAGCCATGTAAATCTCCTTGTCGATTCCCTTGGTTTTCAGACCATCTTTCAGAATCACGTTGGTCTTATGACTCAGGTCTTGCGTTACCTCGATGGTCTTCTTACCCGTCTTATATAATAAGGTGGCATGCTTCTCTGTGGCGCGGGCAATGCGCTGTTTGTGTTTCATGTAGGCTCCGAATGCCCAGAATACGACGAAGAGCAGGGCGAGACAAGAGAATACAATTCCCATTGAAAGTACGGCTATGCCGATGCCGTAGGGGTCCTGCTTCTTTAGAAGCTGCGCCTTGCTCAAGCCTACGTGCTGTGGCAGATAGCCTGGAGTTATGGCACCTGCAATGGCTTTATCCCATGTCTTGAAATCCTGGCTCAACTTGTAGCTCTCGTCGGCTGCCAATATTGGCACACTTACGGAGTCTATCAGGTCGACGGCATTTCCATCATAAAGCGCTATCCAGTTGGTCTTCTTTTCCTGTAGAATAAGGTTGAGATGAAAAGGTCCCGTGTTGGCAGAATCCTTTGCCTTCCATTGATGCCCGTTCCGGCCATCTTTGTACCAGGAACTGCTGTCAAAGATGATGATACTCTTCTTGCCCCCCAGTGTGGTTCGGGGTTCATTGTTCGGCAATGGACACATCAGTTGGCGGCGTAGTTCTGGCGACATTTTCTTGTCTAGAACCCTTCGGTCGGTGGTTAGGAACATACCACGCACATTATACGTGGTAAAGGAGGAATTGCTTAATTCCACCCATGATTTGTGCAGGCCGTACTCATCTACAAGATTTGTACGGTTGTTGGTCATCACCTCCGTAATACGGATGCTCTTGGCTCCTTGACTCCAAGTGGGCAAGGAAGTGAAGACTAGCATGGTTATCAAAAATCCCAATTTCTTCATACGCTTCTAACGTTTTATAGGGTTATTGTTTCTTGTTTCGAAATACTCTTTTATCATGTAGAAACTTCAGATGTTTCTATAGATTCATTAGGCTTATTTCTTGTGCTCAAAGGTACGAATAATTTCTGAAAAGACAACAAAAAAGGTGCACAAATTTTTATCTTTGTGCACCTCTTTTATAATTTATAACTATTGCTAGTTGTTTTGTTAACTTTTGTAAGCCTTTATCCTCCGCAGAAGAACAGCACAACAATCTGAGCTGTAAAGATACGGAGGAACATACTCAATGGATATACAGTAGAGTAACCTACGGCTGGAGCCTCCTTAGAGCATGAGGCGTTGGCATAAGCCAATGCTGGAGGGTCGGTATAAGTACCGGCAAGCATACCCATGATAGTAAAGTAATTAAACTTAAACTTCAATCGAGCGATAGTACCGATGATGAGGATAGGAATGATGGTGATGAGGAAACCGCATCCCACATATTTCAATCCATCGCCCTGTACTACTGTATCCCAGAATCCGGCACCAGCCTTGATTCCCACACTTGCCAGGAAGAGTACCAAACCTATTTCTCGCAGCATCATATTAGCCGAAGTTGTGGTATAGGTTACCAGCTTCATGCGATAGCCGAAACGGCCGATGAGGATGGCGATAATTAGCGGACCACCTGCGATACCCAATTTCAGAGGAACAGGCATGCCTGGAATAGCAAATGGGAGAGAACCGAAGATGATACCGACCATGATACCGATAAAGATGGTAGCGATGTTTGGTGCATCAAGGCGCTTCACAGAGTTACCCATAATTTCTGCTACACGGTTTACGTTCTCTTCAGGACCTACAACCAAGATTTTATCACCCACGTGGAAGTGGTGGTTTCTGCCAGCAAAGATGTCCATACCCTGGCGTGAGATACGGGTAACGTTTACACCGTATACACTGGAGAAGTGCATCTTACCGAGGGTCTTACCATTCATCTCTGGACGGGTAACGATGATACGGCGAGATACGAAATGTTGAACTTCATCCTTCTCGCGATCCCATTCAGCTTCTACTTCGGGACCGATGAAAGCCTTGATTGCTTCAGCATCTGCCTCTGCACAAACAACGAGCAACTCATCGCCAACCTCGAAATGTGTCTTGCTGTTAGGAATACTTACTACTCCGTCGTGGAGAATGCGAGAGCAGACAATGTCTCGATTCAAGAACTCAGAAACCTCTCTCAAGGTTCTTCCAGTAATGTAAGAGTTCTCAACGCGCAAGTGCATATTATGAGCCTTGGCATGAGGGTTAGCCGCGTCCTCATCGTTCAACTGCTGTTCCTCCTCATCTGTATCAATCTTACAGATGTACTTGATAAGGATGGTTGCACCGATGATACCAACTACACCGAGAGGGTAAGCGCAGGCATAACCGTTGGCGATACTAGGAGCGCCATTAGGGAAAACGCTGAGCAAAGCCTCGTTGGCGGCACCAAGACCAGGGGTGTTGGTAACGGCACCATAGAGCGTACCTACCATCATTGGCAGGTTGTTAGGATTGCTGGTGTCAAAAAAGAGGTAATAACATCCGAACATCACCAGGATGTTGAGCAAGATGGCAGAAGCCGACAACATATTGAGGGTTACACCACCTTTCTTAAAACTCTCGAAGAAACCTGGACCTACCTGCAAACCAATCATGAAGACGAAGAGAATCAATCCAAAGTCTTGTACGAAGGTGAGGATTTCTTTTGGGCCTGTAAAGCCGACATGTCCAGCCAAGATACCAGCAAAGAGCACGAAGGTTACACCCAACGAGATGCCGAAAATCTTGATCTTGCCTAGATAGACACCAATGGCAATCACTATTGCATAGAGTAGGGCAATGTGTGCCACTGACTCCGTATTGGTGAAAAGATTAATAATCCAATCCATGAATTTGATTTAAAATTTTAATTTTATAATGATTAAAGGGAATTTTGAAAGATCGATTGTGTCTGTTTGGTATCTTTTCTTATTAAGGTGTGTACCGGATATGGCTACCTTCGTTAGGATACCTATATCTGATAACTGAAAAATCGAGGACATCCGCAATGGGATGCCCCCGAACTTATGTATATAGATACCTATTGATTACTTCTCAATAGCTGCTACACCTG
>ULYQ01038842.1_pt1 | contig 16773 bp, 14 predicted proteins | sample 1962271 | NCBI WGS metagenome assembly ULYQ01 (sample SAMEA4835865, study PRJEB28245) | human gut metagenome | biome: gut microbiome; material: fecal sample | place: Denmark | collected 2008
GCCATCGCGGACCTTCGAGAATCGCCAGATTTATACTGCGGCGAAGCCGCTACCACAACCTTGAACCCTGAACCCTGAACATTTACTGTTTTCCGAAAGGAGTCCATCCATGTCTGAATCCATGATTCGTGATATTTCCCTGGCCGACGAAGGCCTGCTGCGTATTTCCTGGGTCGAAAAATTCATGCCCGCACTGAATACACTACGTGAAGAATTCGTCAAAGAGCAGATCTTCAAAGGCAAGACCATCGTCATGTCTATCCATCTCGAAGCGAAGACCGCCTACCTTGCGCTCACGCTGAAAGCAGCGGGTGCGAATGTCATCTGCACCGGCAGCAATCCGCTCTCCACGCAAGATCCGATCGCAGCCGGCCTCGTCAAGAGCGGCATCACCGTCTATGCATGGCATGCCTGCACCGAAGAGGAATATTTCATGTTCCTGAACAAGGCCCTCGACCACATGCCCGACATCATCATCGACGACGGTGGCGACCTCGTACACCTGCTCCATACCACCAGAAAAGAGTGCCAGAAGAACCTCATCGGCGGCTCTGAAGAGACCACCACGGGCGTATATCGTCTGAAGATCCTTGAAAAGGAAAATAAGCTGGAATTCCCGATGATCGCAGTCAATGATTCCTACTGCAAGTACCTTTTTGATAACCGCTACGGCACCGGCCAGTCCGCCTGGGACGGCATCATCCGCAGCACGAATCTCACCGTCACCGGCAAGACCGCTGTCATCGCCGGCTATGGCTGGTGCGGCAAAGGCTGTGCGATGCGTGCGAAAGGCCTCGGCGCCCATGTCATCGTGACAGAAGTCGATCCCATCAAAGCCATCGAAGCCGTGATGGATGGATTCGAAGTCATGCCGATAGCAGAAGCTGCTAAGCACGGTGACATTTTCCTCACCGTCACCGGCGACATTGATATCATCACCGAGCCGCATTTCCTCGCGATGAAGGACGGCGCCATCTGTGCGAATGCTGGCCACTTCGACTGCGAAGTCAGCCGCAAGGATCTGGAACGCATCGCCGTCTCTCACTACGAAGCCCGCAAAAACATCGAAGGCTATGTCCTGCCAAACGGCAAGACCGTCTTCCTCATGGCGGAAGGCCGCCTCGTGAACCTTGCAGCAGGGGATGGCCATCCGGCAGAGATCATGGACCTCTCCTTTGCGATGCAGACCCTCGCAGCCCGCTACCTCCTCCAGCACGGCAAGGACATGAAGCCGGCCGTCTACACCCTTCCGCATGAACTGGACACCAAGATCGCCTCCATCAAGCTCGCTGCCATGGGATACCAGATCGATACCCTGACAGAAGCACAGAGAAAGTATCTGGGACTCGACTAAGCAAGGAGCATCGATATGACCACACTGATCAAAAACATCGGACTTTACCGGAACGGCAAAGTCACCGAAAACCAGAATATTTCTTTAGACGGGAAATATATCAAAGATTTCCCGGAAAACCCAAAAGACGAAGACTATGCGGAAGTCATCGATGGGAAAGGCATGCTGGCCATGCCCGGGCTTGTGAATACCCACACCCACGTTGCGATGACACTGTTCCGCTCCTACGCCGACGATATGGAACTGATGGACTGGCTGCAGAACAAGATCTGGCCGGCTGAAGACCACCTTGACGACGACATCGTCTACTGGGGAAGCATGCTTGCTTTCGCAGAAATGATCCGCGGCGGCACCACCGCCTTCTGCGACATGTACATGTTCATGGACTCCTGCGCGAAGGCAGCTGACAAAGCCGGTATCCGCGGAAATCTGGCTCGCGGCCTCGCAGGCATCAGCCCGAATGCACAAAGCGGCCTTCAGGAGAATATCGAGCTCTTCGAGAAATGGGAAGGCGCCGGAGACGGACGCTTCCATGTCATGCTCGGACCGCACGCTCCCTACACCTGCCCGCCGGACTACATTAGGCAGGTGCGCGACGAAGCGATGAAGCACGGCATCCCGATCCACATCCATCTCTCCGAAACAAAAGGGGAGGTAGAAAACTGCCTCAAGGAATACGGCAAGACACCGATCGCCCTCATGAATGACCTCGGTCTCTTCGAGCTGCCGACACTCGCAGCCCACTGCGTCCATGTGACCGATGAAGACATCGCCATCATGCAGGAAAAGCACGTCCGCGTCGCACATAATCCGGGCAGCAACCTGAAGCTCGCCTCCGGCATCGCACCCGTCGTCAAGATGAGAAAAGCCGGCGTCACCGTCGGCCTTGGTACCGATGGCGCCTCCTCCAACAATAAGCTCGACATGTTCGCAGAAATGCGCCTCGCCTCCCTCATTCATAAAGCGAATACCTACGATCCCTTCGCCATCACTGCGACCGAAGCCATGGAGATGGCGACCGTCGATGGCGCCAAATGCCTCGGCTATGATGCCCTTGGCAAGCTGGAAAAGGGCGCACTCGCCGATATCATCCTCGTGGACAGAAGCGGCTTCCACTGGCACCCACGCTTCGACAGCGTCTCCCTTGCCGTCTATGCCGGAAACTCCATGGACGTCGACACCGTCATCATCAATGGCAAGACCGTCATGCGTCACAAAGAGATGACGACCATCGACACAGAAAAACTCTATGCCGAAGTCGACCGCGTGACAGAAAAGCTCTATGCTTTCAGCAAGAAATAAATGGTAGATATGCAAAAAGAACCTGCGAAAGCGGGTTCTTTTTTTTGATGGAAGAGGGAAAATGATGGGTTCAGGGTTCAAGGTTGTGGTGGCGTCTTCGCCGCAGTATAAATCTGGCGATGCCCGAAGGTCTGCGATGGCAGGTTTCCCTCGTATCGTCAGCCCCCGGGGAAGATGCTCCGTAGGGGCAGATAGGGCACTGGCGGTATGAAAGAGAGTGGGGAAATGCGTCTCAAGGGCGGAAAATGAGAGTACCGCCTTCCCTCATGGGGAAGACAGCGAAACGAGAACATCATCTTCCCCGCATCCGCATGGGGAAGGTGGCAAGCATAGCGAACCGGATAGGGTTCTAGCCGTATGAAAGACAGATGAGGAAAGCGGAGAGGTGCGCGGTCACTCATCCCTGCTTTCAAACTTGTGGTGCACTGCGTCAAAACCCGAAGCGCCGCGTATTTATACGGAACATCTCTCCATGATCCTGCGAACGCGCATTCGTTTGAAGCGCATGTCGGCTCAAAAGAACGACCGTTCGCCTTTCCTTCCCAATGGGGAAGGTGCCCAGAAGGGGCGGAGAGGGCTCTCTCAGGCAAGCTGAATGAGAATAGGGGAAAAAGCGACGCTTCACGCCGAATATATGATGGCGTCGAAGCCGCTGCCTTCCCCATCGCACCTTCCAGCCATTCCCACACAGCCTAAATTTGCGATTTCTAAAGAAATCCGTGAAGCGGCCGTCATTTTATGGTATAATTATCCTTACAGATGAAAAGACGCAAGTCTGGTCAATATAGAGTAAGGAGAGACATAAAAGTGGGTTTTTCTTTGATTAATATCGGTTTTGGCAATATGGCAGCTGCAGCGCGCGTGATGGCGATCATCAGCCCGGAGTCTGCACCGGTGAAACGTATGATCCAGGACTCCCGTGACAAAGGGGATCTCATCGATGCCACCTACGGCAGAAAGACGAGAGCCGTCCTCATCATGGACAGCGGGCAGATCATTCTTTCCGCCGTACAGCCGGAAACGATTTCTCACAGACTGATGAATAAAGATGTGATCACTTCTGAAGGAATGGATGAAAACTGATGGCACAGACAGCGAAAAAAGATGAAGGCATTCTTCTGGTCGTCTCCGGCCCGAGCGGTGCGGGGAAGGGGACCATCTGCAATGCCATCCGCGAGAAATTTCCAGATCTCCAGTATTCCGTCTCGATGACGACAAGAGACCCCCGAAAAGGGGAAGTGGAGGGGGAGAGCTATTTCTTCCGCACCAATGAACAGTTCGAGAAGCTCATCGAAGAAGATGCCTTCCTCGAATATGCCAAGGTCTATGACCACTACTATGGCACACCGAAAAAGCGCGCTCTCGACATGATCAGTGACGGGAAATCCGTACTGCTTGAGATCGACATCCAAGGCGCCATGCAGGTCAAGAAACGCTATCCGAAAGGCGTCTTCATCTACATCGTTCCACCGTCTTTGGAGATCCTGTCCGATCGTCTCTACGGACGCGGTACAGACTCTGAAGAGACCATCCAAAAGCGCCTCGCACAGATCACCAGTGAGCTCGCTATGGCACACCAGTATGACTATATCATCGTCAATGACAAACTCGAAGATGCAGTGAGAAAGACCAGCTCCATTCTGGAAGCCGAACGCTGCAAGCTGTCCCGCAATGAAGGGCAGATCGAGACCATTTTCAAACAGTATATCAATAAGGAGGTACCCTTAAAATGATGTGTTATCCTTCTATCGACAGCCTTGTCAAAAAGGTGGACTCCAAGTACACCCTCGTGACCCTCGCTGCTCTTCGCGCCCGTGAACTGACGGACGGGCAGACCCCGCTCATCGCTCACGCAGAAGGCAAGAAACCAGCGACCATCGCTCTCGAAGAGATCTATGAAGGCAAGATCACCTACTCCTTCAGCAAATAAAAATAAGGTCAGGCAGTCCAAGAAAGGCTGCCTGACTTTTTGTACGTTCAGGGTGACTAGTGACTGGTGACTTACAAACGACTGAACCCGTTGAACCTTCCATCCATTTTTTAGTAAAGGAACTCATGCATGATGTTTGAAAATAAGCACATTGTCGTAGGAATCAGCGGCGGGATCGCCGCTTTCAAAGCAGCCGGTCTCGTGAGCCAGCTCCGCCAGAAAGGGGCTGATGTCCACTGTATCATGACGGCAAACGCCGCCAAGCTCGTGACACCGATCACCTTCGGCGAACTGTCTGGCAATGATGTCACTGTCGATATGTTCGCGAATATCAGCAAATGGGATGTCGAACACATCGCCCTTGCCAAGCTCGCCGACCTTTTCATCGTAGCACCTGCGACCGCCGACATCATCGGCAAAGTCGCAAACGGCATCGCTGACGATATGCTCTCGACCACCATCATGGCGACGAAGGCAAAAGTCCTCTTCGTACCATCCATGAATACAAACATGTACGAAAATCCCATCGTGCAGGCGAATATGGAAAAACTGAGATCCTTCGGCTATGAATTTGTCGAACCGGAAAGCGGTCATCTCGCCTGCAACACCTCCGGCAAAGGCCGTTTCCCTGCACTTGAAACCATCATGGACTGCGCGGAAAAATGCATCTATGGCCGCGAACTCCTGAAAGGGAAGAAAGTCGTCGTCTCCGCCGGCGGCACCCAGGAAAAGATCGATCCAGTCCGCTTCATCAGCAACCGCTCCAGCGGCCGACAGGGCTATGCCATCGCCAAAGCCGCATGGATGGAAGGCGCAGACGTGACACTCGTCTCCTGTACCACGGCACTTCCCACGCCCTATGGCGTCAAAATGGTCTACGTCCAGGATGCCCGCGAGCTTGAAAAAGCCATGAATGCGGAATACGACAGCTGTGATGCTGCGATCATGGCAGCGGCCGTCTCAGACTACCGCCCGACCGTGCAGGCCGACCAGAAGATCAAGAAGGAAGACTTCGACTCCTTGCACATCGACCTTACACAGAATCCGGATATCCTCTATGGACTCGGCCAGAAGAAGAGGGGAAAGTTCCTCGTAGGCTTCGCCGCAGAGACCCAGGACGTCATCGAACACGGTAAATCGAAGCTCAAAAGAAAGAACCTGGATATGCTTGTCGCCAATGACGTGGCCATGCCGGGCGCCGGCTTCAACGGCACGACAAACATCGCATCGCTCCTGTACAAGGACGGACATATGGAACAGTATCCGAAGATGAGCAAGGACGAGTTGGGACATATCATCATCGAAAAAATGGCAGAGCTGATGAAATAAACAGAAGGTAATGGAATAGACCCCCATCTTTCCCTGACTATACGAAAAACGCTGCGTGGAACATTGCCACGCAGCGTTTTTTTAGGTGTCTATTCATATAGACAGCCCCCATACGGAATGCCCGTCCCTTGCCAGCAGGGGATTATTTACTTTTAGAATAGATAACATTGAATTATCGAAAGTAACTATTCTCTGGAAAACATAGGCAAATTGCCCCGCTTACCCGTTTTTATAGCACTTTCTCCAGATCGTAGACTTCTTTATACAAAAGTTCCAGTGCTTTCAAAATACGCGCTTCCTCCAGCTCTCCGTCCTCTTCAAGCTGGTCAAGGACGAGATCCCTGATGAAGGAAGAAACGATCAGATGATGCGATGCCGCATAAGACTGAAGAGGATCTCAGTGAGACGAAATCCATCTCCGCCAAAAATAAGAAAATCCAGATCGCTTTGGGCATCTGTCTCGCCCCTTGCATAGGAGCCGAAGAGATAGATTTCCTTCACATGATATTTTTTTCGCGAGCGGTCGTACCAATAGAGCAAAAAGCGAAAACAGCAAACATGTTTTCTTTTGGGCAAGCAGTGAGGCCAAAAGAACTACTGTTCGGGGAATATCTCTATGGCGTGAGCCCACTCACTCGTTCCTTGATTTCCTTGATATCCTCCCGGATCTGGCTGATGACCCTTCCTGGGCCTTTCCGATCGCGCGCATCCGTGATACTCATTGACTCCCCACTCTCCTTATCCACCAGCTCTATCTTCCCCAAGTAGAGCTTCCCATCGATGATATGGAAGGCATCCGTATGAATGAAGCCGAAATCCGTATCGATCGTGACATCATAGAAATCCAGCGCCCGATAGCGGTTATGAAACGTACCAGTGATGCCACGGAATGGGATAAGACTGTAGAAACCGCCATCGGAAGAGAAACTGCCGAAAGCTACGAGATCCTTCACATTCCCATCACAGTGGATCTCCCCATCCAGCGTGACCAGACAGTAGAAGCTCGGCTCCTTGGTCGGGATACGGCTATCCAGTCCCTCCCCGTGGAGATAGATATTATACACGTGGCTATCGACATTATAGTCCCCGCGCGCCGTCACGATGCCGCCGTAGACTCGCGCCTTCACGTCCGAGAACGTCATCGCCCCGTCATCGTAGTGGATATCCCCCTTCACATCATAGAAATCCAGCGCCGGCACATGAAGCTCCGGCATGGTGACCGTCCCCTCACAGATGAGATGAGACAAAGGCCCGCGTCCGGAAGCAGTCAAAGTCATCTTGTCATGGATATCATCCCCCAGCCCCATAGAAGAAGGGATCACCCCCTTCGCCGTGACAGAGACAATCGAGGGGAGATTCTTTTCTTTGAAATCAATCTCGCAGTCCGCCTCGATGCCATTCCCCACCATCGTCCCGCCGAATTCCCCCGTCTTGATGTGGAGATCACTCACGCCGCGCGTGTCGATATGCCCATTCAGCGATACGCGCGAGACAAGATAGCGACGCTGTCGATAGAAAGCCGCCATTCGGCCATTATGCACCGTGATCGTGACATCCAGCGGCTTTCCCTCACGATTGAAATTCGAGATCCGATCCTCCAGCTTTTCCTTCGCATCCCGCGCCTTTTCCTGCTCGATCTCCCCCTGCCTGCGGTTGATGAAATCCACATGCATCTCCTCATCGAAATACACCGCAAAGGCCGGGCTCTCCAGCGTGATCTCCCGGATGGTCGTAGAGACGAAGCGCATCCTGAGCATATCCCAGGGATCCACCTTGAAAGATCCGGACGGCACACGCAGGATCGGATTCCCCGCCGGATCATCCCACGCCAGCTTCTCGAAAGTGACACCGCCATGGATATTCGCGGTGATCGACTCCACCGTGATCGTTCCCCGAAGCATCTCCTGCCGAGAAGCCGCATAGTTGAAAAGCTCTGCCGCTCCATAGCTCATGATTTTCGCTACCAGAAGCAGCAGACAGAAAAGAGCGAGCAGCATTCCGAAGATCATGAGAAAATACCGTGACCAACGCTTTCCCTTCCGAAGCTCTTTGAGTCTCTTCTTCATCATGCCGCCCCCTTTCTATTCTATGCCTATTGTAGCATGTTCTGATGGAAGAATATATGTAAAAAACGGGAACAAAAAATCCCGCCTTCCTTTGGGGAAAGCGGGATGGAGCTTCAGGCATCTTGCTGAAAGTCATTTAGAAAAACGCTGATCCGATCGCAGCGCTCAATGGAATCCATGCTTCCTTGATTCCTGTCTATTTTCTTACATCCTTTGGTTTTGCGGGATTACTTTCCCCTTTTTAGCTCCGTATACACTTCATTGGCAAAGATCCCCAACACTTGGCGCTTGATCTCATCATTATCCAGAAGCAGGCTGAAGAAATCTTCATTCTGTTCCAGCCCTGCTATCAGAGCATCATCGATGTGATCAAAATAAGCAAATTCAAAGTCTCTTTCCGTATTGTTCTGCGCGCTGGCACGCAGCTTTTCGGATTTCAGCATGATATCCTTGATCTGCAGCATAGCCTTGACCGCCACGTCATTATCATAGTTTTTCCCCGTTTTGCTATTGATCTCCGCAATGATTTGCGACAGACGTTCCATTTTGGCAGGAGTAAGGCTCAGAGATTCAGCGGTCGGCAGATGCACCATAGGATCAGCCTTATGCTTCACATTCGCAAACTCACCACTCTTTTTCTGCACGAAGCTATCAGCCTTTATTTTGCCTGTCAGATCAAAACCGCCGCCGGAATGCCGCACCTTCAGATACGTCGAGAGATACGACAAAAATTTGTATTTCTTGTGGATCTCACCATCTTCGAAACAGGTGGCCTGTACCAAAAACTCATAGCAGCGAATGAAATGACGGATGACCATTTGGATCTCTTTTTGCATAGGTTCGCCATGATTTTTTTCGATGAGATTCTTCGCTTTCTGCAGGAAGAAGGTCATTCTCTTTTTATCTGCCGCTGTGACTTTTTCCTTATACAGCAGCGTATTAAAATCTTCCACATCCCCAGGATCCAAGAAAAAGTATCCATCGATCTTCGCACTGATATCGTAAATCGAGCGCGGGTTGATACTGTTTGACAGCAAAGTCACGGTATAATAACGACTGAAGGCCTTTTCCATATCTGCATAATCGTTCGCAAAATCCAAAACAAAAGTTTTCTTATCAAACGGTGGGCAGATGCGGTTCAATCGGGATAACGTCTGCACCGCATTGACGCCGTGGAGTTTTTTCAGTACATACATCGCGCACAGCTTCTTCTGGTCGAAGCCCGTCTGATACTTGTCTGCGACCAAGAGCACCTGATATTCGTCCTTATCGAATTCCTTTGGCAGTTTTTTCTCCGGAAACCCATTCATACCTACTTCCGTATATTCCTTGCCATCTATGGTGACCTTCCCGGAAAACGCGACCAATGCTTTCAGACCTGTATAGCCCTTGCGCTTGATATAGTCTTCAAAGGCCTGCCTGTATTTGACAGCCCCTGCGCGAGACTCTGTGATCACCATCGCTTTCGCCTGCCCATTCAGCTCCTGCATGACATTCTGCCGGAAATGCTCGATGATCACCTCGATGCGCTGCGAAATGTTCGTCTCATGCAGCTGCACGAAGCGAGCGATCTGACGCTTGGCATCATTCGTTTTAATCTCCGGATCGTCTTCGATCTCTTTATTGAGACGATAGAAGGTATCGTAGGTGATGTAATTCTGCAGCACATCAAGAATGAATCCTTCCTCGATCGCCTGTTTCATCGAGTACATATGAAAGGCTTCATACTGCCCTTTGGCATTCACTCTGCCGAAAAGCTGCAGCGTCGTCGATTTTGGCGTAGCCGTGAAAGCAAAGATGGAAACATTGGGCTGTTTCCCATGGCAACTGATTTCGTGAGCGATCATATCTTCCGTATCCGCATTCGCATCCACCTCACACGAGCCCAGAGACCTTGTGATGGCTGCCATATTTTTCCCTGCCGTAGAGGAATGCGCTTCATCGATGATCACAGCAAAGCGCTTGTTCCTTAGATCCTTGACACTGTCTACAATGTAGGGAAACTTTTGGATGGTCGTCGCGATGATTTTGGTATTCCCGCTGAGTGCATGCGCCAGATCCTGTGAATTGCACTGGTCATCCATCACACGGATGAGCCCTTCTTTATGCTCAATGCCAAGCACCGCCTGCTGCAGCTGTCTGTCTACCACCACGCGGTCCGTGCAGATGATGATATGATCGAAAATGATTTTGTTATCCGCATTGTGCAAAGACGCCAGCCGATGCGCCAGCCATGCGATCTCATTCGTTTTGCCAGAGCCTGCGCTGTGCTGCAGAAGATAATTCAGACTGCTGCCATGCTCCTCTACATCAGCGAGCAATTTCCGCACTACATCCAGCTGATGATAGCGCGGGAAGATCACCGTCTCATTCTTCCTCACCTTGCCGCTCGCATCTTCTTTTTCACTGACCTCGATAAACATGAACTTGCCAAAGATCTCCAGCAGGCTGTCCTTTTGCAGGATATCATCCCACATATAATGCACGCTGTAATTGTCCTTCAGTATCGGATTCCCAGCACCGACCTGTATCCCTTCCCCGCAGCCCATGTTGAAGGGCAGGAAGAAGGTGCTGCTGCCGCTGAGCCTGGTACACATATAGACCTGCTCCAGATCCATGGCAAAATTGACCAAAGCGCCGGCCTTCCACAGAAAGAGGCGATCCTTCGGACTACGCTCCATACGATACTGATAGATGGCATCCTGATAAGACTGTCCCGCCGCATTGCACTTCAGCTCCAAGGTGATGATAGCCAGTCCATTCAGGAATATGACAAGATCCACTCGTTCACTGTCGCTCGCCCAGACCTCTTCAGAAACGGTGAAGATGTTCTTATGGTACAAAGCGCTCAGCTCCTTGTTGAAGGTCGTTGCAGGCTTCGTATACATCAGATCCAGATGAATATTTGCCAGCTCCACGCCATGCTTCAGCACATCCAGACGGCTGCCGTTCGTCCTCGTTTCCTGCTGATTGATGAAAGCCACAAGGGTATCTTCCATTGTCCCTTTATAGATTTTGCGAAGCGCCTCCATCTTCTCCGGCTGCGTAGCCTCAAGGAAATCGAACAGCGCCTTGCGGTTCATGGCAAAAAGACGGTCGAACTCCACCGCCGGAGCTTCTACATAGCCGCATTCCGGCTTTATAAGCTGGTCAATGATATAACGCTGATATTCTTTTTCCGAAAGGATGTTATTCATGTACAGGAACCTCCTTCTTGCCGGTGACGTACTCGTAGATCAGAGACTTTTTGTAGTCAGCAAGGATGCCCCGCTGGCGCTTTTTATCAGCGATGATGGCGTCGATTTCGGAGCATTTGGAGTCGAGGTAACTAATTATCTGAGTTTGTTCTTTTAATTTAGGAACAACTATTTTTGCTCTAATTAATGATTCCTTGCCAATGTTACCTTGGGTATTTGATTTTACATACTGACTTACTTCTTCAAGGAAAGCATTAGATTTGAAATAATAAAATAAAAATCTACCTTTAATCAATTCGTTTGCTTTAACAGTAAGACAAGCATATGAAACCAATAATTGTTTTTCGGAATCTACAAAACATACAGTACCAATAGTCGCGTATCTAGCAAAAATCACATTTTCTTTTTCTGGTTTACTTTTTATAGAAAGAGCTCTGTATACCTTTTTAGAAATGTATTTGCATGATTCGAAATCAATCTGCGATATATTTTCCTTCAAATCACCTATCATTAAATACGGTACTTTATCAATATCGTCAGAATCTGAAGGCATATAATGGTCTATATCGCTAATTTCTTTAGTTACGTAGCCTATTTTTAATAAGTCCCAATCCTTCGGAATCTCCCCAATCCACGCAATCCCGCTGTCCTTCATCTCTGCATCAGGATTCAGCCCTTTGGTCACTGCTTCGGTGATCACGGACTTTTTATAGTCCTCCAAAAGAGAAATTTCTTTCTTGATATCTTCAGCGGTTGCGTCGATTTCGGAGCATTGAGTGTCGAGGTAGTCAGCGATTTGCTGTTGTTCTTCTAAAGACGGTTTAACTATATACTGATTCTTTATTTTATCTTGGCTGATATTAGGCTGAGTACCACCAATAGCTCTACCTAAAAAATCTATCTGAGCAAAATCTAACCAATAAAACATAAATTTTAAATTAAAAGACTCATTGTTTTTTATACAACAGCAAGCCTGATTACAACATGCATCGATTTTCGAAAAAGCCGTATTACCAACAGAAGCTCCATACATTGCCATGATAATAAAAGGAGCTTGATAAATATGCAAAGCAGAAAAAGACTTTAATGCTTTTTCTGTTAACTTTTTCTCAACAGTATCAACAACGACGGTTTTGTATAAATCACCACTTTGAATCCAATTGATATCACCGTCATAAAAATCTTGATTACTACTAGTAGGAGTTGTTCCGCTACCTACAAAAGAAGTTGAATATTTAACTTTACAACATTTCCAATCCTTCGGAATCTGCCCAATCCACTCAATCCCGCTGTCCTTCATCTCACGCATGCCCATCACCTCATTTCATCAGGCGAGCAATACGCTCATTGACCGCCTTGTCGATTTCCAAAAACTCTGCCAGCAGCTCTCCGCTCGGCTTCGGCGCTTGGTATTTGTAGAAGTAGCGGGTGAAGGGGATTTCCGCGCCGGTCTTAATCACAGGCTTCTTCTTCGTCAAATCCTCTTCCCAGAACCATTTCGCATCAGGGATGTGCGGCAGCACCTCACGCGCCATATACGTCTCGATATCTTCCGTGTATTTTACGATCTCTATGTCCTTGGTTTCCTTATCGTAGATGATATTTCCCTTTTTATCGCGCTGGATTTCTGCGGTCTTATCCATCTTGGATAGTCCGTCCATGATTTTCTCGAAGGTCTTTTTGTCTGCCGCATCGCCAAGCACAGCTTGCAGCACCGGCGTGAAGGTTTCCGGTGAGAGCCATTTCTCATCTGCCACATGCGCCTTGAGCTTCGCCAAGATGGCATCATAGCGAGGCTTCGCAGCATAAAAGGCCTTCAGCTTGCTTGCGTCCTTACCTTTCAAAGCATTCCCCTGCTCTTCATATTCCGCGACCTTCGCCTCGTCCCACACCTTTGAGCGCTCCCTTCTGCAGCATACGTTCTATGCTTTCTTCGGTGATAGAATAGCTACGCTGCAAGGGCTGCATGACGGTATACTCGCGGTACATGAAATCTTCATTCTTGAAAATCATGCTATACTCAGGATCCGCCTTGTCAAAATCGGTATACAATCTGGCAATCTTTTCTCTGTCTTCCGGCGAGAATTCATTTTTCTTGTTACCGATAGACTTACGCAGCTTGTGATAGATATTTGTCGCATCGATCAGCTGCACATAGCCTCTTCTTTCTTTGCGTTTATTCTTAGAAAGGATCCACCAGTAACTGGCTATACCGGTGTTGTAAAAAAGATCGGTCGGCATAGCAACGATCGCTTCCAGCAAATCATTCTCCAGAAGCCAGCGGCGGATCTGGCTCTCGCCGGACGCTGTAGCACCGGTAAAAAGCGGAGAGCCGTTCTCGATAATGGCAGCACGACCCACTTTTTCATCCAGCTTGGCGATGGCAGACTGTAAAAATAACATCTGCGAATCACCGCCACCAGGCAGTCCTGCTCCCCAGCGGCTGTTTTCTTTGTCATGTTCCTCTCTGACGGCTGTTTCCTGTCCTGCTTTGGCACCCTTGCCGCTCCAAGGAGTCCCAAAGGGAGGATTCATCAGTACGAAGCGCATTCTGGTATCCGCAAAAGGATCTTCTTTGAAGGAGTCTGCATGGACAAAATGCGTGGCATCCTGCCCTTTGATCAGCATTTCTGCCATGCCTACCGCCCATGAAACGTCCATAAATTCGACGCCGAAGAGCTTTACATCTGCTGTCGAATTATAGTGTTTGAAATAGCTGTACGCTGTGCTCAGCATACCGCCCGTTCCTGCCGCCTGATCGCAGACAGTGATCAGCTTATGGTCATCAAAAATATCGTCTGCGCCTTCAGAGACAAGCAGGGATACCCCTAGCTTGACAATATCACGCCCTGTATAAAACTGCCCTGCATCTACATTTTGGAAAAATCGACCAATCAGATTTTCAAAGATATACCCCATCTTGATGCTGTCAAAGGTGTCAATAGACAGATCCAGTTCAGAAAATGCCTTGACTGTGTTTAACAGACAGCCCCCTTTATCCATCTTCTCGATTTGATCTTTTATATCAAGGCTATGCAAGATTTCTTTTACATTGTCTGAAAATCCCTCAATATAAGCTTTGAAGTTCGCTGCCATGTGATCCGCATCGTTGCACAGTTCTTCGAGACTGTATTCACTCACATTGTAAAACTGATATCCGGAAATTTTATACATGGCCTTCGGAGAGTAATTCGGCTTTTCTTTGTACTTGGCAATGACTTCCGCCTTCGTCTTTTCCAGCGCACATTCAAAACGACGGATGATGGTCATAGGGATGATGACATCCCCATACTTATCTGGCATATATGTCCCACGCAGTTTATTGGCAATGCTCCAGATGAAATTGGCTTCTTCGCTGATATCTACTGGATTATCATCCCAAAGTATATCGATCTTCTGCTCATGAGTCATTTGAAATCCTCCTATACCCATATGCAAGCTATCATATTGGATTCTCTATATATGCAAAATTTTTAGCGATGCAGTTTTCTTACTCTCTTATTTTACCTTATTTTATCCAGGTTTACCTTATTTCCCCGAAATTTATCATGGTATCGTATGAGCGTTTCACCGATTTCCCCTCTAAGTACAGGTACGGGCAATTTGTTCCCAGATTCTTCGACTCATGCCCCGTGTGGTTTTCATACGGCTAGAACCCTATCCGGCTCGCTATGCTCGCCACCTTCCCCATGCGGGGAAGGCTTTTCGATTTTTCCCCGAGCCGTCATCCTGAGCGGTCGATAACAGTCTATGTGAAATAATCTTCGCCAGAAAAGAAAAAGTGAGTCGAAGGATCTCATCGCAAAGCCGCTACTTTTGATGGAGACACCGAAAATATTCTCGCCTGATTTATTTTTATAGGCAGCTGCTGTATCCGGCGATCTGGAAGGCGGATTTGACAATTTCCCTCCATCAGCGCATGGATTTTACCCCAAAAGATAGAAAAACGGGGTCTCAAAAAATCAAACAAGACTTTGTGAAAAAAGTGCGCTATTGTATCATATTTCCAGAGAAAAAACAAGGCCGAACAATTATACAAAACGCAAGATGGTGGGGGGGTGACAATTTATCAGTCAAAGGATTGTATTTTAAAAACACTTTGCGACTTGCAATTTTTAGAGCGCAGTTGTAGAATAAAGTCATGAGCTGAGGATGCATCTGTTTGCAAATCCAAGCCGGGCGGCGACTCCGATTTCGGAATTCTAATGCGCAAGGAATCATACGGAGAGCCGACTGATGGTGAGGATAGATCTGCAGAAGGATCCAAGGCCATCGGGCAGGCCAAGATGATGTGGACCTTTCTTTCGAAGCCTGCTCAAGGCCCAATCCATGTCAACCCCATAACCCCGGAGAAATCCAATTTGACCGCACACTTCCCTGCTGCATGGGAGGGCGTGCCCCGACGATAGCCAAGACGTTCGTACTTCGGTACACTTGACGCCGCCGGCACCGATTCCGAGCATCCCCTACATTTCAGTAAAGGCGGGCGGTCTTTCCGGGTGTTTTTTTGTGCGACTTCTTCCTATATATAGCGTTTCTCCGCGGTGCGCTATACCATTTCTTATCAGAGGAGGCATCTCTCACTCGAGACGTCGATCACAGAGGGCCATCCTATTCTTTCCGAAACATTTCATGAATATTCCTCTCTTTGGCCGGCACTGCCTGCCATGGACTTACACGATAAGGAGACCTACTATGGCAACCAATACAAAAATGCTTGAACTGACTTTCGACGTCGAAGGCGGACGTTCTATGATCCTTTCCATCCCTTCTCCGAAGGAGAATCTCACTTTGGCTACGGTGAAGGAGAAGGCGGCTCTCATCATCCCGGTGCTCGAGTCTTCCTCCGGCTCTCCCGTCACGTCTCTGAAGAGCGCGAAGATCGTAGAAACCAGCGCTACCGTGCTGGAATAGGGATTCGGAGTGACTAGTATACCGCCTTCGGGCATCGCCCCATATGTACTCGCGGTGAAACCGTCACCTTCATTCCCCATTCCTCATTCGAGCAGAGCTTTCATTCAAGGGCAAGGGGCAGCACGCCCCTTGCGCTATCTCTGCACCCATTTTTATTTCTTATAAGGAGAATACTACTATGGCTATTCAGAATAAACTTGTCGATATGAAACTGCAGATCCGCGTGGAAGATACTTCTACGGGAGAAACAAAGGTGAAGAATCTGAACTTCACACGCATCAAGTGCGCGGCCACGAGTGATGAGCTGTATGCGGCGGCGAATGCGATCGCCGCGCTGCAGTCGCGTCCGCTGTCGGGCATCCGCACAGTGGCAACTGGCGATCTGGCTGACGCTCTCTAGCTAGGGAAACGCTGATTCAATCACAGAATCAGAACAAAAACCGTCCTGCAATCATTGGCAGGACGGTTTTTTTCTTCATCCCCATATCGTCATTTCGAGCGAAGTCGAGAAATCTTTCTTGCACATTGGCTTTCTTGCCGGATGGCTCTACTGATTTGCATCTTTTCCATGCGATCTCACACTCACCATTTTCCCTCCTGCCATGGAGATCCCTCGACTTCGCTCGGGATGACACTGTGGGAAGAGCGCTGTCTATCATACATGGGAGCCAACCCCCTGCC
>ULYQ01049122.1_pt1 | contig 16427 bp, 11 predicted proteins | sample 1962271 | NCBI WGS metagenome assembly ULYQ01 (sample SAMEA4835865, study PRJEB28245) | human gut metagenome | biome: gut microbiome; material: fecal sample | place: Denmark | collected 2008
CTCCGATGCACTCAACAGGCTAAAGCCCATAAAAAGAAAGGTATATCGAAAACTCCCTAAGGAGTTTTCAGATATACCTTTTCAATTCTGTTCTTATCCATTTTCTCAACCCGGAGCAGAATTCCATTTTCTGTGGTAATGGATTCTCCCTCGTCCGGAAGATGGTCTAAATGTTCTAAGATATAGCCGCCAATGGAATCATAATCTTCCGACTCTAAATGAATCCCCAGTTTTTCACACATATCATAAAGATTCATGGAACCGTTGACTAGGTATTCTTTTTCATTTAAAGCAGTAATATCAGCTTCTTCATTGGCATCATATTCGTCATGAATTTCGCCTACAATTTCCTCTAATAAATCCTCTAAAGTAACAAGACCGGCAGTTGCACCATATTCATCTAATACGATAGCAATGTTGAGGGAAGAAGCCTGCATTTCTTTTAATAATTCAGCAGTGTTCTTATGCTCATATGTAAAGAACGGTTCCCTCATAATAGAGCGGATGGAAAAATTCGTCCGGTCATCATAGAGCAATAAATCCTTTACATTTAAAATACCAATGACATTGTCCGTGGTATCTTCATATACCGGTAATCTTGTATATTTGGCTTCCCGGAAAATCTCTAATAATTTTTCGTAGCTGGCATTGACATCTACGAAAGTCATATCTATGCGGGGAACCATAATTTCTTTTGCTTCAGAATCAGTTAAATCGAACACATTATTAATCATATTGCGTTCTTCATTCTCAATAACACCGGATTCGTGACTGACATTTACGATAGTACGAAGCTCGGCTTCTGTCATGGTCTGCTTCTTGGCATCAGGATTAATATGCAGGAGCTTTAAGAAGCCATGGGAAAGCATATTAATAATAAAGATGACAGGAGTAAGAACCTTCATAAGAAAGCTGACAACTCCGGAGTACGCCAATGCCAGTTTTTCGGAATGTATGGTAGCAATTGTTTTTGGAGTGATTTCACCGAAAATCAGAATCAAAACAGTTAAAATTCCGGTTGATATTCCGGCAGCAACACTTCCGAAAATGCGGATGGCAAGTGCTGTAGAAATAGCAGAGGCGGATAAGTTTACAATATTATTCCCGATTAAAATAGCGCTTAACATCTTAGATGAATGATCCGTGATAGCAAGCACGCGCTTTGCCCTTACATTTCCTTCATCTGCCAAGGTCCGCATCTTAATCCGGTTAACGGTTACAAGAGCGGTTTCAGCAGAAGAAAAGAATGCTGATAAAAGAATCAGTATGACAAGACTTACTAATTGGATGATATCTGTTCCACTCAAATTAGTCCACCTGCAGATTGGAATAGTAATCCGTAAGAGCACTTAAATCTACCTCTGTATAGGATACCGGTTTATTTGCTTCATGATTTTTATAAATGGAGAAGCCTGCCCAGCCTATGATAAGTGCAATGACAACAACGGTAGCGGTATAACCCAGATAACGCTTGCATTTCTCCTGTTTCATTATTTTTTTACGATTTTTCTTTTGTTCTTTATAGCGGTCAACTTTTTCCTGACTCATAAGAAATCTCCTTGCAATTTTTTTAATAATAATGGTATTATACACCATGTAGGAATAAAATTGAACAAAAAATTCAAAAACTAATAGAAAACTAATAGAAAACAAAAAAATAGAAGAAGGAAAGAAAAATGAAGCAGGGAATAATTTTTGATATGGATGGAACGCTGTGGGATTCTACAGTCGGTGTGGCAGAATCCTGGAATGAAATATTAAAACAGGAAAAAGTGAACCGTACACCTCTGACTGTAGAGGATTTTCGTGGAATCATGGGAAAAACAATGGATGTTATTGCAGCAAAATTTTTTCCGGATATGCCGGAAAAAGAACGGATGGAACTTTTAGATAAATGTGGCGAATATGAAAATGAATATCTGTCTGGGCATGGTGCAGTGTTATATCCGGGTGTGGAAGAAACCTTTGCAAAGCTGAAGGAAAAATATGAACTTTATATCGTAAGCAATTGTCAGAGCGGATATATCGAGGCTTTTCTTTCTTATTATAAATTAGGAAAATATATTTCTGATATAGAATGCTATGGAAATAATGAAAAACAGAAAGAAGATAATATAGCCCTGGTAGTATCCCGGAATGCACTTACCGATGCAGTGTATGTGGGAGATATCCAGAGCGATTACGAATCCAGCAAAAAGGCAGGAGTCGCTTTTATCCATGCAGCATATGGATTTGGCACAATTGATGATGAAGTACTGGAAATTGAAAATTTGTCACAGCTTCCGGAAGTGGTAGAAAAAGTATTTGCCGGAAAATAATTAAAATAGAAAACAGGAAACGAATGTAGAAATAAGAGAAAAAGAGTCTTGGTTGTTTGAAAAGAACGAAGCAAGGCTCTTTTTTAGTTGCCCGGCATTCGTAAAAGGCTGCCAGTGACAGGTTTTATAGGTTGACAAATAATATTATATGATATATAGTATTGAATATGAAATAGTAATGCATTAAAAATAATATTATATTTATGAAAATCTGGAGGGAGTGATTGCATGGTATTTAATACAGGCGCGGCACTTCTGGATGCAATTGTTTTAGCTGTAGTATCAAAGGATGAGGAAGGTACTTATGGTTATAAGATTACGCAGGATGTGCGGAAAGCCATTGAAGTGTCAGAATCAACGCTGTATCCGGTGTTGCGAAGATTGCAGAAGGACGGTTGTCTGGAAGTATACGACAGAGAATGTGGGGGCAGAAATCGAAGGTATTATAAGATAACTGGGAATGGAAATGAAAGATTAACATATTATCGGAAGGAATGGGAAAATTATTCTTCGAAAATAACAGAATTATTTTCCGGAGAGGAGAAGATATGAACAGACAGGAGTTTATGAGAAGGCTAGAGCAGTTATTAGAAGGAATTCCGGAAGAGGAAAAACGGGAAGCAATTGCATACTATACCAGCTACTTTGAGGATGCAGGAGAAGAAAATGAAGAGAAGATAATCCGGGAATTAGAATCTCCGGAAAAAGTGGCAGCAACCATCCGGGCAGATTTCCCAGGATGCAATAATAGTGAGACAGCATCTTCCGGTAATCAGCAGAATTATAACGGTGCAAGCCAGAGTATGGGACAGCAGAATTATAATGGTGCAAGCCAGAATATGGGGCAGCAGAATTATAACGGAACGATCCAGAGGGAAGACAATACCACAGGAAATATTCTGCTTATAATCCTGCTGGTGCTTACTTCCCCAATCTGGGGCGGTATTTTAGTAGCAATTGGTGGAACGTTAGCAGGAATTATCGGAGGACTATTTGGAATTGCAGTCGGCTGTGTAATCGGCGGAATAGCGGTAGTAGGTGTAGCAATTACAATTTTGGTAACAGGTGTAATTCCCTTAGGTTTTATTTCTATGGCAGCCGGACTTCTGATGCTTTCAATTGGATTATGTGCGGCCGGACTTCTGGTTCTGGTATGTGGAAAGTTTCTTCCATGGTTTGCAAAAGGAATTGCAAAATTATGGCAGTCACTGTTTAAGAAGAAAGGGGGCGCTTGCGCATGAAAAAAGCATTAAAAATTATTTTTGGTATCGCATTAGGCTGCTTTCTTTTAGGCTGCGTGGTATTAGGAATTGGAATTGCAACCGGTGGAACCATGCGGGAATTTGTAGAAACAGTGCAAAATAATAAATTTGCATTTCATTGGGATGTAACTGACTGGGAAGGACAGGATAAAGGAACAGACAGTACAGAAGAGACTGCATTTGCACCGGAAGATGTGAAATCACTTGATATCGATATGGATGCAGGAATGTTGAAAGTAGTCAAAGGAAAAGGCAAAGAGATTAAGGTAATAACAACTTCTAAAAATGCTGAGGTAGAGACTGCATTGGAAGATGGAACTTTAATAATCAGCGAAAACTTCCATGCAGCATATTGGAGCGATGGAGTGCATCGTTTACAGGTGGTTATTGAAGTGCCGGAACAGCTTGAGTTAGAGGAACTTTCAGTTGAAGTCGGAGCAGGAGATATTGATATAAAAGAAGGACTGTTGACGACAGCATATGCAAGCTTGGATGTGGATGCCGGAAATCTTGATTTTGCCGGTGAAGTAAAAGGTGATTTAGACGCCAATTGTAATGTGGGAAATATGGAATTGAAATTAACCGGAGAGCAGCAGGATTACAATTACAGTTTAAGCTGTGGTGTTGGTTCTATAAAAGCAGGAGATATTTCTGTTGCCGGACTTGGCAGAGATGACGAAATCGACAATGGTGCAGATTATGATATGGATATAAACTGTGATGTGGGAAATATTGATGTGATTTTTGAAAAATAGAATGAGATATGATATAATATATTTGATAATTTCTTGTAATAATGAAAGAAATTATACTCCACTCTTGAAAAATCAGTATATGCAGGGGTAATTCATAGAAGAGTATTTTCTGGAATTCAGCTTAGAAGGTGACAGAGTGTCCGCTATCTCTTGCAGTATGGTTTATGGAATCAAGAAGAAAGGAGTATTCATATGTCGAAAGGGCATGGGGTATCTGGAAAGACTCATACGAAGCAACAGCTTAATGATTATGCAAATCAGAATAATCCTAACAATAAGGCATATCAAGCTAGAAAAGCAAATGAACGCCAATATGCTAAAAAAAAGAAAGCATATAGTATGGACACTGTGGCTGATCTGGAATGGTATTGTTATGGCTGGATTGATGATTAGTTGTAAGTCTTTTTATGATGAATAATGGAAAAACGGATAGCAGACAATTTTTTTCAACTTGCCTGCTATCATTTTTTATAAAATTATTTACTTGGAAACCCACTCATTTACATCATTGATTTTACTTAAAACCGGGAGCAGAATCAGGCAGAGAATAATGCCGACAACACCCTGGACGATATTGAATGGAATACCTGCAGCAGAAGAAGCAATTCCGGTAGCAAGAGCAGCGGAGGAGAAAGAACCGCTGGCAAATGCAGCAAGACCTGCTTCAAACAGGAAGTAGCCAAGTACCATAAGAGCCTCACCTACGATACCGCCGATAACAACGCGGACACTGCGGTTAGCTTTGGAAGAAATGTTAAGACGCAGTTTGTGGAACAGAAGTCCGGCGATGCATGCGGTCAGAGCCTTGATGATTAAAGTGGCAGGAGCCCAGGTCATATAGCCGGAGAAAATATCAGCAAACATGGAGCCGATACCAGCGGCAAGTGCACCAATTCCAGGTCCTAAGATAATACCACATAGGAGTACCAGTCCGTCTCCTAAATGAATATATCCAAAAGTTGGTGTAGGAATCTTAATAATCATAGTTGCAATGCAGGTAAATGCAGCAAGCAAGGCCGCAGTAACCATTTTCTTTGTATTTTTCATAATAAAGTAAATCCTTTCTTTGGTATGTGATCTGCAAATCGTTTTCCCTATCATATGTAAAATGTGGTTTGATTAAAATAGCCAGATATAACAAATATGACCATGCCAGTTTGATGGCGAAAGGAGTATACAAATTTTTACGATTGCCGAAATGCTCATTCATTGGTAAAATAGTCACGGAAACATGACTACAAAAAAGGAGATAAAAATAATGAAGAAAGAAGTTCGGATTGCATTATATATAGTTTCTATAGTGTGTGTGATTCTGCTGGGTGCAGCAATGATATATGCAGCCCATCACGGTGGAAGCATCCGCCAGAAGGACAGCCGGCAGACTGCCGCAACAGCAGGGACAGAAGCTGCAGAAGACAGCAAGGATAAAAATGGAGAATACGATTTAAAGACCGGTGATAAAACTGACGGTAAAAATGATGTGGAAGCCGGAAAGGATGCAGCTTCTGAAGATGCAGATAAGAAGATTGGGAAAAACACGGAAACAACAGATGTAACAGAAGATACAACACTGATGTTTACCGGAGACGTACTTTTTGCCAATTCTTTTAAAACAAACTATGATGCCGGAGGCATAGACGCTGTCATAGATAATGGCATGAAAGAGCTGCTTGTAAATGCAGATATTACCATGGTAAATGAAGAATTTCCGTTTAGTAACCGGGGCACCCAGATGGAGGATAAGCAGTATACCTTCCGCACAGACCCATCCTATGCAGCCGCATTAAAGGAAATGGGCGTGGACGTGGTCACTCTGGCAAATAATCATATCCTCGATTATGGAAGGGAAGCATTGAGTGATACTTTTACGACATTAGATGGACAGGGCATTTTATATGCAGGAGCAGGGGACAGCGTAGAGCGGGCGCAGGAAGTGCAGGTAATAGAAGTAGATGGGAAAAAGTATGGATTTCTTGCAGCATCCCGTGTACTTCCGGTTGCCGGCTGGAATGTAGAAAGCGCAGTACCGGGAGTCCTTTCTACATATGATGAAACGCGGTTTGTCAATGCCATTGCCGAAGCACGCAGTCAGTGTGATGTGCTGGTGGTTTATGTCCACTGGGGCTTGGAACATCAGGAAAAACCTGAGGCATATCAGAGAACACTGGCACAGAAATATATTGAAGCTGGTGCAGATGTAGTGTTTGGTGCACATTCCCATTGTCTGCAGGGCATTGAATATATCGACGGAAAGCCGGTGTTTTACAGCCTTGGCAATTTTGTTTTTGGCAGCAGCATTGAGCGCACCATGTCAGTGGAAATGGTAGTGGAAAAGGATGGTGCAATTTCTTATAAGCTGGTGGGGGCAAAGGCAGAAAATGGAAAGACCAGACAGATGAATGAATTAGAACAGCAGCAGTTGAATGACTATATCAACAGCATTTCCTTTGGCGTAACGGTGCAGGATGACGGAACCGTAACACCACAATAAGAGACAGCAGAGTATGAAACAGTATTGGTACAATAAGCTGAAAAGAAGTGCATAAAAATACCGGATTGCGATAGAGTAGTAATAAAAGAAATTGCCGGGAGATGGAATGAACAGTTCGAAACGGGAAAACTTACTGAATCTGGCACTGGATGCAACGGAAGAGGAAAGACTGCAGTCCTTAAACTTAAATGTAGGATATCAGGAAGAAACGGACACATGGGAAGTCATTGTAAAATATACCGGAAGTCTCAGAAAATTAGAGGAGATATTTCCGGATATTGAAGTTACAGAACTGAGCAATGAATATGCAGTTATCCGGCTGCCGGAGGCTTTGATGGATGCGGTAACAGACCGGACAGAAATTGAATATATGGAAAAACCAAAGAGGCTCTTTTTCTCTGTACAGCAGGGAATCAGAGCCTCCTGCCTTACGTCCCTTTATACAAGAAAAATGGGGTTAGGGGGAACGGAATTGAGTGGGAAAGGTGTGATAACGGCATTTTTAGATAGTGGCATCGATTACAGACACCCGGATTTTAGAAAGGAAGATGGAAGCAGCCGGATTCTGGCAATCTGGGATCAAAGCATTGCAGGAAATCCACCGGCCGGATTCCGGCTCGGGACAGAATATGACCGGAATATAATTAATGATGCATTGCAGCAGGAGAATATACAGGAGGGGTACCGTATCTGCCCCAGCCGGGATTTATCCGGGCACGGAACCCATGTGGCAGGAATCGCAGCGGGAAATGGAAGAGCATCCAATGAAAGAAACCGGGGCGTGGCATATGAAAGTGATTTGCTGGTGGTAAAGCTTGGCACACCGGGGAAAAATTCCTTTCCAAGGACAACAGAGCTGATGCTTGGAATGGATTATATTCTCCGGAAAGCACTGGAACTTAAGCAGCCGGTGGCAGTAAATATAAGCTTTGGCAATACCTATGGTTCCCATGATGGAACCTCTCTTCTTGAAACCTATTTATCTGATATGGCAAATTACTGGAAATCGGTTCTGGTGATTGGCACCGGAAATGAAGGCAGTGCCAGAGGGCATACCTCCGGGCAGCTTGTAATGGGAAGAGAACAGGAAGTGGAATTTGCAGTAGGAGAATATGAGCCTGCGTTAAGCTTACAAATCTGGAAATCCTATGCGGATATTTTTTCCATCCGGATTACGCATCCCAGTGGGAAAACGGTGGGGATTATCCGGCAGCTGCAGGGCCCCCAGAGATTTACTATCGAAGGAACGCAGGTTTTATTATATTTTGGAGAACCAAGCCCTTTCAGTCCTTTTCAGGAAATCTATTTTGATTTTCTTCCGGTGGAAAATTATATCGACAGCGGAATCTATAAAATAACGCTGATACCGGAAAAGATTGTAACCGGGGCCTATAATATGTGGCTGCCTTCCCTTGCGGTCATCGGAGAAGCAACCGGATTTTTATATCCCACAGAAGAGACAACGCTTACAATTCCATCCACTGCCTATAAGGTAATTTCGGTGGGAGCCTATGATGCAAGATATAATCAGGTGGCAGCCTTTTCCGGGAGAGGGTTCACCAGAGAGACCAATCAGGTGAAACCGGACATCTGTGCGCCAGGGGTGGACATTGAATCCTGTGCACCAGGCGGCGGTTATACCGTACGAAGCGGAACTTCAATGGCAACGCCATTTGTAACCGGGACGGCAGCACTTTTTATGCAATGGGGAATTGTAGAGAAACATGATGCTTTTTTATATGGGGAAAAAATAAAAGCATATCTCATCCGGGGAGCAAGACCACTGCCGGGATATTCCCTTTTCCCAAATCCAAGGCTGGGCTGGGGTGTATTGTGTGCAGCGGACAGTCTGCCATCGGATGCCGGATAAATACGGTTGTACTTTTATGACACTTTTCTGAATAAATATTGTAAAAAACGATAATTTGATGTACAATTAAAAAATGCAGGAAGGAATGTATAGACAGAAAAATATATATTTTTTGGAGGGGCTATGCAGGAGAAGAATACGCTGGATGAATTGTTTAAAGGGAAAAAAGGATTTGCGGAATGCTACCAGACTCTGCAGTTATTAAGTGAAAGTACCGATGATTATTTATTTCTGGCAGATTTAAAAGAGGGTAAATTTTATTTCGCCAGCAATGATATATCAAAGAGATATGCATTGCGCATGGATGAAAACAACAGCTGCAGCATAAATGACTGGAAAGATATTGTATATGGAAGAGACTTAAACCAGTGGGTTAATGATATGGAATCTATCTGCTCTGGAAAAAGCCTGATACATGATTTGGAATACCGGCTGGTAGACAGAAACAGCAATCTGGTCTGGATCAGCTGTCGTGGGAAAGCTGAACTGGATGAGACCGGGATTCCTTATGTAATGGTGGGAAGGACATCAGATACTGTTCTTCTGGGAAAGACAGATTTACTTACCGGACTTTTTAATAGTACTAAATTAATGGAACACCTGGATGAAATGCTGAACAGCAGAAAAGAAGGTGTTTTACTTGTTCTTGGTGTGGATAATTTTAAAAATATCAATACGAAATATGGAAGAGGCCATGGCAATTTTATTTTAAAGAAGATTGCAGCTCTTCTGGAAAATAGTATTGATGAAAACATAAAAATTTATCGTCTGGATGGTGACCGGTTTGCAGTTAATTTTGTAGGATATGATATGGAGGCTGTGCGTGAGGTATACCAGAATATACAGATGAAGATGATGGAGAACTGTACCTTTTCAGCAGGTGCAGTCTGCTATCCGATGTCCGGAATCAAGGATGCCAATACATTGTTTAACTATGCGGAAAGTTCTCTGGACCGTGCCAAGAAGAGTGGTAAGAACCGGTTGATTCTTTTTTCAGCAGAAGATTATGAGAAACAGTTGTCGGTTATTGACTTAACAGAAGAAATCAGAAAGAGTATCCGCAATCAGTGTGATGGATTTTATCTTCTCTTCCAGCCACAGATTGGGATGAGTAATTATGAAGTAGTGGGAGCAGAGGCACTGCTCCGTTTCCGCTCAAAATATCATGGGGTGGTGTCACCAAATCTTTTTATTGGAATATTAGAGCAGAGCGGAATGATTGTGCAGGTGGGAAAATGGGTATTAAAGGAAGCCATTGCCCAGTGTGCAAAGTGGCGGCGTTATAATCCGGAATTCCGCATGAGTATTAATCTTTCTTATATACAGTTACAGCAGCCGGATTTAAGCCAGTACATTTATGATTTATTAGAACAGGAAGGAATTCCCGGAGAAGCTATTATTCTGGAACTGACAGAAAGCATGCAGTTACAGGATTATACCAAATACAATCAGTTATTTTATCAGTGGGGCAAGCGTGGTATACAGATTTCCATGGATGATTTTGGAACCGGATATTCCAGTTTAAGTTATCTTAAGAGTCTGGCAATTGATGAGATTAAAATTGACCGTTGCTTTGTCAGCCGGATTAATATGAGTGCATACAATTACCGGCTTCTTCGTAATATTTTGGAACTGGCAAGAAGTGCACAGATCCGGGTAGTATGTGAAGGAGTAGAAACACCGGAGGAATTACAGACACTTGCAGAGCTTGCACCTGAAGTTTTACAGGGGTTCTATTTCAGTAAACCGATTGAAGAAGAGCTGTTTGAAAAACAGTATATTTTTGGCCATGTAGAGGAAGAACGGTGGCAGGAAGATTGCGGGAATAGTACAGTGATTCTGCCGGAAGCAGGAGATGGTACCGATTATAAAGCAATATTAGACCAGTTAGAAGAGATGGTCTATGTCATAGATGCGGAAAGCTATGAGTTATATTATATGAATTCTGCCGGACAGCGAATCAGCGGCGTTAGTGATTATGCCGGCAAGAAATGTTATCAGGTATTAGAGGGCAGGGAAGAACCGTGCCCAGACTGTAATACGGCAAAATTAAAGCATAAGAAGTTTTTGACCAGATATGCAAATAATGAATTCTTAGGAACCCAGATGTTGATGAAGGATAAATTAGTAAACTGGGGCAATAAGGCAGCACGCCTTCAGATAGGTATTGACATGAATACCATCAATATTTCCATGAGCAGGCTGGAAGAACAGTTAGAAGTGGAAAAGGGCATTGTGAAAGCCTTGGAAGAGGCGAAAGAAAAAGAAAATGAAGCTGATATCATCAGTGAACTTCTTCATCATACCGGGGAATTTTATCAGGCAGACCGCTGCTATATCTTTTTATATTCCAAAGAGGCAGATAGCTGGAGTAATGTCTGTGAGTGGTGTGAAAATGAGATTCAGAGCCAGCAGCTTTACCTCGCATCAGTACCGGGTGACCGGGTAAAACTGGTGATTGGCAGTCTGAAGGAAGACAGACCGGTTATTATCAAAGATGTGGATATGTATCGGGAGTCAGCACCGGATTTGTGGAAAATATTAGTGCATCAGGAAATACGCAGGCTGATGCTTCTTCCATTGTTAAATGAAGGTCATTTATTTGGATTTATTGGTGTGGATAATCCGAAATACCGCCCAAATGATAAGACTTTTCTTGCCAGAATACGTCCTTTTATTTCAAATATACTGATTCGTGACGGAATGATGGATGTAAAGAGTGAGATGATAGCTCGTATGACGGGTATGCTGAAGGAGGAAAATATATTACAGTCTGTAAAACTGGGACTGTGGACGCTGGAACTGGATACTGTCAATGGAAAGAACCGTCTGTATGTGGATAAGAGCATGCGCAGCATTCTGGGCATAGACGACATTATGAACAGCGAGGAATATTTCAGGTTCTGGTATGATAACATCAGTGATGGTTATTACGATTATGTACAGAATGCATTACATGATATTATCACAACCGGAAAGATTATCGAGATGGAATATACCTGGAATCATCCGGAACGTGGAAAAGTGACAGTACGCTGCGTTGGAGTGCTTGATCATCAGGAAAATGGTGTCTATACATTAAAAGGATATCATCGCATTAATAATGATATGATTCGGAAAAAATTTTTAAAGAGTCAGGAATATGAACGTATGGAATATAATGAGAAGAAACATACCATTTATTTCCATACAAATCGTTCTATGTTAAAGGGCAATCAGCTAAAAGAGGTTGGATTTCCGGAAAGCTGGGAGGATGGAATGGTACATCCTCATTTCCGGGATGTATTTCATGCAGCATTTACCGGCGTAGAATATGGAAAAGAGGATCAGGTATTAGAAATTCTTTTAAAAAACAAGCAGGATGAGTTTGAATGGTTCCGCCTGGATATCTGTAAAATCGGAGACCAGAAACAGGATGAAAATTTGAGGATAGTTACTATTTATCAGATTGAAGATCATCAGAATATCCAGTTAAAATATTTACAGAGAGAGGACTTTTATCAGGCAATGCTGTCGGAGACCGTGGCATATGCTGAGGTAGACCTGAGTAATGGTAAGATTCAAAGCAGTGGTGGACTCTGGAAAGATTACGTAGCAGAGGGCGAGCGGGAAGCATTAAATTATATGAAGGTTTTCAACCGTCATATTGATGAACTGGTATTAGAGGAAGACCAGGTTGGATGCTATGATGTATTAGAGCAGGAAAAGATGGTTTATAATTATAACAGTGGAACGGCTACTGTGAATTATCAGCTTCGCAGAAGGATGGCAAGAGGAAGTTACCACTGGATGGAGCTTACCGTACATGTATTTCAGGAGCAGGTAACAGAAAATATGTATGCACTGCTGTATCTTAAGGATATAGATGGACAGAAACGCCGTCAGCAGGAACAAGAGCGTGCAGCCAATACCGATCCGTTGACGAACGTACTGAACCGGCGGATATTTGAACAATATACCAGCCATTATGTATTAGAAGAAGCAAAGAAAGGGGAAGTGTGTGCACTTCTTATATTGGATATTGATAATTTTAAACAGATTAACGATACCAAGGGACATCCATATGGAGATAAAGTATTGCGTACTTTTGTGGATACCATTCATGAAAGCTTCCGCCGTACCGATTATATAGGAAGACTTGGTGGGGATGAATTTGTAGTATTGTTTAAAGGATTTGGCTCAAAGAAAACCTTGGATAAGAGACTCGCACGGATGCAGGAACAGCTGCGGGAGAAGCTTCCGACTCCGGTATCCTGTAGTGTTGGAATCACCCTGATTAGAAAAGACAGCTATAACTATGAAGATAGTATCAGGCAGGCAGATAAAGCTTTGTATACAGCAAAGCATAAAGGAAAGGATACCTATTGTTACTGGGAAGAGTCAGAAAAATAGGCATTGACGGAGAAAAAAGGTATATGTTATGATGATGACGTATCAGGGAGTAGTTCGCACCGGATAGCCGGTGTTGTATTTTTCGTCATCACGTTATCTGAAGAGGGATAACCGGAATATACACTGCAGAGGAACGAGACTTTTACCGTATTATTTTGATGCGGTAAAAGTGCTCGTTCCTTTTTTGCTTTACAGGAAATTGCTTTCCTGTAAAGTAAAAAACGCTCCGCGAGGATGCACACTGCGGCGTATAAGGTAGATGTCGCAAGCGCCCGCCGCAGGCGCGGGAATGTGCCAAGGCACATTCTTTGTTGCGCATAGTTGATACCTGGTAACATAAAAAGCAGGAGGTTAAGCGTATATGAAAGCATATTGGAATTGTACGAAAGAGCAGTTGGAAGAAATGTTTGGCTTTCGGGAAAAAGGATTAACAGAAGAAGAAGTAGAAAGAATACGAAAAGAGACAGGCGAAAACCGGCTGAGCGAGGGCAGACATAAGAGTCTGCTGCAGGTGTTTTTAAGCCAGTTTTGTGACTTGATGGTAATAATCCTGATTATTGCAGCAATTATTTCCATGTTTTCCGGAAATACCGAGAGTACCATCGTAATTTTTCTGGTATTGCTTATGAATGCTGTTCTTGGTACGATACAGTATAGAAAGGCAGAAAAATCACTGGATAGTTTGAAGGATTTGGCGGCACCAACGGCCCGGGTTATCCGTGATGGAAAACGTCAGGAGATTGCATCCAAAGAGATTGTGCCCGGGGATTATGTAATCTTAGAAGCAGGGGACATGATTGTGGCAGACGGAAGAATTCTTCGCAATTATTCCCTTCAGGTCAATGAAGGCTCACTGACAGGAGAGTCTGCCAATGTAGAAAAAAATGAAGAAGTATTGCCGGAAGAAGTACCGTTGGCAGACCGGAAAAATATGGTATTTTCCGGAAGCTTTGTAACATATGGAAGAGCGGAGGTACTTGTAACAGCAACAGGAATGGATACGGAATTAGGAAAGATTGCCGGGTTGATGAATCAGACGAAGGAGCGGAAGACTCCGCTTCAGATAAGTCTTGATTCTTTCAGCAAAAAGCTGGCAATACTGATTATGGCAATCTGTGCACTGGTCTTTTGCCTTGGCATTTACCGGAAGATGCCGGTCATTGATGCCATGATGTTTGCTGTTGCACTGGCAGTAGCGGCAATACCGGAAGCATTAGGCTCCATTGTTACAATTGTGCAGGCAATGGGAAGTAGGAGAATGGCAAAGGAGCACGCCATTGTCAAAGAATTAAAAGCTGTGGAAAGCCTAGGCTGTGTATCGGTAATCTGCTCCGATAAGACGGGAACACTGACACAGAATAAGATGCATGTGGAAGAGGTTTATCTGAATGGTATGACTTGTAAACCGGATGAGATGACCTTGGAGTCCAGCCTGCAAAGGTTTTTTTTATACAATGCTATTTTAAATAATGATGCCAGCATAACGGATGGGAAAGTACTGGGAGATCCGACAGAATCTGCCCTGTTGGAAATGTTCCACGAAGTCCGCCTGAATCAGGACAGAACGGAAAATGTAGGGCAGCTTACCATACAGGAAGAAACGATTCGAAATATGATTCCGAGATTAGAAGAAATTCCATTTGATTCTGAACGGAAATGCATGAGCAGTAAATACCGGCTGCATGGCGAAGAAGAAATTATTTTTACAAAAGGAGCAGTAGATGTCCTTTTAAACCGTTGCATAAATGTGGCATATGAAGAAGAGATAAGACCGATGGATAATGTAGAAATCGCAAAAATCCAGAAGCAGAATCAGCATTTTTCTGAAAATGGACTCAGGGTACTGGCATTTGCATGTAAGAAGTCCGGGGGAGAACTGACGGTGGAAAAGGAAAATGGACTTACCTTTTTAGGATTAGCTGCCATGGCAGACCCGCCAAGGGAAGAATCCATACAGGCAGTAGCAGATGCGAAGCGGGCGGGAATCCGCACCGTAATGATTACCGGAGATCACAAAATCACAGCCGTTGCGATTGCAAAGCGTATTGGAATCTATGAAGAGGGGGACCTGGCATTAACCGGAACAGAGCTGGATGCCTGCCCGGAAAAAGAACTGGAAGAAAAGATTGATAAAATATCTGTTTATGCGAGAGTGTCACCGGAGCATAAGATACGGATTGTAAAAGCCTGGCAGAAGAGGGGCAATATCGTTTCCATGACCGGAGACGGTGTAAATGATGCACCGGCATTAAAGCAGGCAGACATCGGAGTAGCCATGGGAATAACCGGAACGGAAGTGGCAAAGGATGCGGCAGCCATGATATTAACAGATGATAACTTTGCTACGATTATTAAAGCAGTAACGAACGGAAGAAACATTTACCGTAATATAAAAAATGCTATTTTATTTTTACTTTCCGGCAACATGGCAGGAATTTTATCTGTATTGTATACATCCCTTTTGGGGCTTCCGGTTCCATTTGCTCCGGTGCATTTACTGTTTATTAACCTGCTGACAGATTCCCTTCCGGCAATTGCCATTGGCGTGGAACCGCAGGATGCAAGTTTATTGGAAGAAAAACCAAGGCAGGCATCGGAAGGAATTTTATCTGGAGAGACATTCCGGCGAATTATGTTGCAGGGCTTATGTATTGCGGCATCCACCATGGCAGCATTTTATATCGGAAATGGAAAGGGTGCGGCAATGGCATCCACTATGGCATTTGCAACACTGACATTGGCACGTCTTTTCCATGGATTTAACTGTCGTGGAAACAAGACCATTTTTGCATTGGGCTTTACCGGAAATCCATACAGTATCCTTGCATTTGTGTCTGGAAGCGTGCTGCTGGGACTGGTGCTTTTTGTACCGCCGCTGCGAGGGTTATTTTCAGTAGAATCATTGTTTGGTCCTGCTGTGATGGAGATTATTCTGCTGGCAGCACTTCCGACCGTTGTCATCCAGATGGTCAGAGGAGTGAGAGAGTTAAAAAAATAAGCCAAATTTGCGCCGGTGTCCGGGAAGAAGCAAGATGCTAAAATGCGACCGTTCTAAGAAAGTGTTTTTTCTTTCTATTATTAAAATAGTCTTTCCAATGTTTGACATCTCGCCCCGTCTGTCCGTCGGAGTACGGATGCATTATCGGAATCTGCACAAGGGCTCTTAGAATTTCGTCTGTAACCGGCAACACTGGCACAGGGATGTGCCAGTGAGGCGCAATTGAACACGGATGTGAATTTGCGCCGGTTGCCAGCCGAAATCAAACACAATATCGAAATTCTTATGTGCCCTTGCAGATTCCAGTTCGCATCCGCTTCCGACGGACAGACGGGGTGAGC
>ULYQ01039637.1_pt1 | contig 16386 bp, 15 predicted proteins | sample 1962271 | NCBI WGS metagenome assembly ULYQ01 (sample SAMEA4835865, study PRJEB28245) | human gut metagenome | biome: gut microbiome; material: fecal sample | place: Denmark | collected 2008
TGGGTGCGCATTATCAATACCATCACCGTTATCCAGAAAGTTTTCAAAAATTTAAAGCAGAGGATTTAATTCAAAACAATTTGAATAAAACTTATTACAAACAAACAGAAAAATTCCAAAGAGTTTTAAATAAAGACGAATTAAAAGTTCGTTCTAATTATTTAAATGCAATTTATTACAATGATTTTGTGGTGGCACAAATTATGGAAAAATTTAAAGATAATGATGCCATCGTATTTTATTTGAGCGACCACGGGCAAGATATTTATGATGATATAACAACAATGGCAGGACACGCTTCGGGAATGCCAACACGAGGACAAATTGAAGTGCCTTTTATGATTTATGTGAGCGATCAATTTAAGGAAAAACATCCAGAAATTTTAAATAAAATTCAAAGAGCTTTAAATAAACCTTTTATGACGGATGATTTTATGCATGCGGTATTTGATTTGCTCAATATTGAATGCAAAGATTTAAACAAAAATCTTTCTTTATTTAATGAAAACTACCAAATAAAAGACCGTATGGTTGGTGAAATTCAACGCAATTACGATGCTGCTTTTATTCGTCAAGAATTTTCAAAAAAATAATTTCTTTTTTCCACGGTAAACGGCAAAAAAATTTGAAAAAAATAATTGGTTTACCGTGGGATTATTCAAAAAAATGATCTGCCCAGTAGCTGGAACGCACAAGGGGGGCGGAGGCAATTTTGGAAAAACCAAGGTTTTTGGCAATTTCGGCAAATTCGGCAAATTCTTCAATTGTGTAAAATTTTTGAACAGGAACGTGGGTTTTGCTCGGTTGCAAATATTGTCCCAAAGTTAAAAAATCCACATAATTATTTTTTAAATCCTTCAATACTGAAATAATCTCGTCTTTATTTTCTCCAAGCCCCAGCATTAAACCTGATTTTGTGAAAATATGCGGATTTTTTTCTTTGAAGTTTTTTAAAAGTTTTAAAGAATGTACATAATCTGCGCCCGGACGAATGGTTTTGTATAAACGCGGTATAGTTTCTAAATTATGATTAAAAACATCCGGTGGGTTTTGATTTAAAATAGAAATGGCTTTTTCTAAACGACCACGAAAATCTGGGGTTAAAATTTCTATTTTAATATCACTATTTTTTTCTCTTATTTTTTGAATACATAATATAAAATGTGAAGCGCCGCCGTCTTTTAAATCATCGCGGTCAACGCTGGTAATAACAACATATTTTAAATTTAAATCTTGCACGGTTTGTGCAAGATTTTCAGCTTCTTGCGGGTTAGGCGGTTTTGGTTTGCCATGAGCAATATTGCAAAATGGGCAGCGGCGAGTGCAAATATCGCCCAAAATCAAAAAAGAAGCGGTTTTGCGCCCAAAACATTCGCCCAAATTCGGGCATTTTGCAGCGGCGCAAACGGTGTTTAATTGCCTATCCGCACATTGATTTTTTACCTTGGCAAAGTTTGCAACATTGCCAAAATGCATGCGTATCCATTCGGGTTTTCTTAAATGTTTCATTTAAATTTTATATTCAAATATTGCTCAATAAAAGGTATTAATTCACATGCTGTTTTTTGATAATTGTAATTTAAATAAAAATGATTCAAATCCGTCATTTTTTGTTTTTCACCGCAAGGCAAAATATTATTAAATTCGGCTAAATTCATATTGCCGTTTAAAGCTAATCCGTGGTAAGTGCAGTGTTTTTCAATTTTTAAACCAAGTGATGCAATTTTTCCTTTTTTGGTATAAACACCCGGAGCGTTTTCTTTTAAAAAAGAATCAATATATTTTGTTTTTAAAAAAACGATGATAATATTTTGTAACGCCAAAATAAAATTGCGCGGTTTGATTTTAAGACGTTTTAAATCCATTAAAAAATAAATAATCAACTGCCCTGCCCCGTGAAAAGTCAGCTCGCCGCCGCGGTTGGTGTGAATAATCGGAATGTTAGGATTTAAAACGTGTTTCGGAGAAAAACGCACGCCAGAGGTAAAAACGGGGGCGTGTTCCAAAAACCATATTTCGTCCATTGTTGCGGGCGTGCGGTTTTTTGTAAATTCCTGCATTTTTAAAAGCACGGCGGCGTAATCTTGCATTTTGCCAAGCAAATGTGCTTTTACAACACAAAACGAATCATCGGGTGTGCGCATAATTCGCGGTATAAAGCGTCCAACTGCGGACGACTTTGCGCCAAAATGGTGCAGCTCAGACTCAAATAATTGTTGTTTTGACTTGCGCGCATTTGCATGGTTGCCGCATCAAAATCCGGCGCGTGGCGGCAAACAATTTCCAAAACCGCATCCGCCAAGCCATCTTGCATATTGCCGATGATTTTAATCGGAAAATGTTGCGGAAACACCATTTCCATCAGTTATTCCACCACAACAAAAAGCCGTCAATATTTCGGCGCAAAAATCCGCCTTCATTCACCGCAACGCCTGCCGCAATTGCGCGTTTTTCAAAGAGTTGGTTATTCACCAACACTTCCACTTCGCCCACAATATCAGTGGCGGCAATGGGTGCCGTCAATGGTGCTTTGGGAATAAAGCGGAATGTAAGGTCTTTGACCATTCCGCGCGGCACAAGCACTTGCAAGTTTTCAGTGGTTTTTACCGCCAAGTTTTGTTGCTCGCCTTTAAAAATCCGCAAGTTTGCAAGCGCTGTGTTTTGCGGGATAACCGACACCAATTCAAATGCGCCGTAACCCCATTGCAACAATTTGTGGGATTCTGAGATGCGTTTTTTCTCGCTGGTTGCGCCAAGCAAAACGGCAAGCAAACGGCGATTGTCTTTAAAAGCGGATGAAATCAAGCAATACCCCGCCGCTTGTGTGTGGCCAGTTTTAACGCCATCAACCGCTTTATCCATTGTCAGCAATCGGTTGCGGTTGGGTTGGCGGATTTTATTGTAGGTGAATTCGCGCATTGCGTAATAACGCGCATATTCCTGCGGAAAATCAAAAATTAAAGCGCGCGTTAAAATCGCCAAATCCAGCGCGGTGGAAAAAGTGTTGCTCGGCAAACCCGTTGCATTTTCAAAATGCGTGTTGTTTAGCCCAAGGCGTTTTGCTTCTAAATTCATCAACTGCGCAAAGTTTTCTTCCGAACCACCAATAGCCTCTGCCAACAAAATGGAAGCATCGTTGCCCGATTGCACAATCATCCCTTTGAGCAAATCATCAACTGTGGCGGATTTGTTGATTTCCAAAAACATGCGCGAGCCTTCTGCGCGGTAGGCTTTTTCTGAGACTTGCACTTTTTGTTCCAAGGCAATGCGCCCTTCTTTTAAAGCGGCAAAGGCAAGATAAGCGGTCATCAACTTCGTTAAAGATGCCGGTTCTAATCGTTCCTGCGGGGCAAAAGCGGCAAGCGTTTTATTCGCCGTTAAATCCCACAACAACCACGATTTGGCTTCAATTTCAGGCGGAATTGGCGCAGGAATACTTTGTGCCGCAAGGTTTTGCGCAAAAAATAAAAAAAAGAATAGGATTTTTTTCATCGTTGTTCCGTTTTTTGCAATTTTCCACGGTAAACCTTGTTTTTTTTGAAAAAAACAAATTGTTTACCGTGGAAAATCGCGCAATCAGTCAAAAGGATGGTGTTTCACAATGGTTTCTTCACGTTCAGGACCAGTGGAAACCAAGGCAATAGGCACTTCGGCTAAAACTTCAATCATTCCCAAATAAGCGCGGGCGTTGGCAGGCAAATCTTCAAAACGTTTGATTTGTGCCGTGGATTCGCGCCAACCCGGCACCGACTGCAAAATTGGTTCAGCCTTTTCTACATCAAGAGCGCCCGGCGGCAACAAATCATAAAACTTGCCGCCAATGGAATAACCCGTGCAAATTTTAATTTCAGGCAAACCATCCAACACATCCAACTTGGTTATACACAAACCCGTTAAACCATTGATTTGCGCCGAGCGTTTTAAGGCGGCAATATCCAACCAACCGCAACGGCGCCGTCTGCCCGTCACCGTGCCAAATTCCATGCCCTTTTGCGACATTTGGTAGCCGGGCGAGCCTTCTGTTTCAATATCCAATTCGCTAGGAAATGGACCACCGCCCACCCGCGTGCAATAAGCTTTGGTAATGCCCAAAACCGCATCAATTTTGGTGGGACCAATGCCAGAACCCGCCGCCGCTTGCCCAGCCACGCAGTTGGAAGAAGTAACAAAAGGATAAGTGCCGTAGTCAATATCCAACAAAGTGCCTTGCGCACCTTCAAAAAGCAAGTTTTGTGGGGATTCATTTAAAGCAGCAGAAACATCGCCCACCATCGGTAGAATTTGTTCAAAGTTTTGGCAAGCGCTTTGATAAACCACATCAAAAGCAAGCGATTCCGCGTTGTAAAAATGCGTGAGCATAAAATTGTGGTAATCCAACAATTCTTTTAAGCGCGTCTTCAAATGTGCTGAATCAAAAAATTCATAGAGTTTTAAACCGCGGCGCGCAACTTTGTCTTCATAACAAGGTCCAATGCCTTTGCCGGTTGTGCCAATTTTGTTATTTTTTGAACGTTTGTTTTCGCGTGCGGCATCCAATGCCACGTGATAAGGCAAAATCACCGGGCACGCGGCGGATACCATCAAGCGCCCTTGCACTTCTAATCCTGCATTTTCCAACATGGCAATTTCGCGCGTTAAATGCGCCATATCCAAAACCACGCCGTTGCCAATGAAACAGCGCACATTGCCGCGCACAATGCCAGAAGGCACAAGGCTTAATTTAAACACTTTATCGCCTACCACAAGCGTGTGCCCAGCGTTATGCCCGCCTTGAAAACGCACAACGCCTGCTGCGCGATCGGTGAGCCAATCCACAATTTTGCCTTTGCCTTCGTCTCCCCACTGCGTGCCAACGACAACCACGTTTTTAGCCATGTTCTCCCCCGTTTTTGAACTGCCATTTGCCATTATTCCACGCCAAACGCTTGGCGTTTTTTGGAATTTTTTCATCCGTTAAAGCTTCAACAACCACACGATTTTGCAATCGCCAATCTTTTAAGATTTTTGTTAATGCTTGTAGCGCTGTTGAATCCTCTGTTTTTTCTACAAAAATCGGCGCGTTTTCAGCACTTTCAGAATCCTTTAACTCGGGTGCAACCAAAACCAACTGCCGCAAATCCATTGAAAAACCAGTTGCCGCTCGCGCACGTTTAAAAACTTTGCCAACACCATCATAACGCCCGCCGTGCGCCAAAGCGTTGGGATAATTCACATTAAAAGCATTGAAAGCCAAAGCGGTGTGGTAGTAGTAACCGACCAAATCTGCCAAATCGATGGAAAACGGCAAATCGGGGCGTTTTTGAATAATCCAAGCCAAATCGGTTAAGGCGGCGTTGATTGTTGGATTTTTTAAGACATCAAAAGCCGCGTGGGCGCGACTTAAAACGTCAATAGAATCGCCATATAAATTCAGCAATGCGCGAAAAGCGTTTTTGTTCGTTGGCGCAAAATCATCCGTTGCCGCAAACAAAGCGGGCGCATCTTTTAAACGCAAAAATTTGGCAAGTTGCAATTTTAAAGACTCATCAATTTTTGCCATTTCGCACAAGGCGTTGAAAATGCCAAAATGATTCAAATCAATGCGGTCAATGGTAATGGCGCAAGCGTTTAAGGCTTTTACAGCCAAGGTGATGATTGCCAAATCCGCATCAATGTGTGATGCGCCATAAATTTCTGCCCCAATTTGTTGCAATTCTCGCCCGCTTTTTAAATTAGACGGGCGCGTGTGCGCAACAACACCGCAATAACAAAGCCTTGTGATGCCATCATCGTTTAAAAGTTGCGAATCAATGCGCACAATTTGCGGCGTGATATCGGCTCTTAAACCCATCATTTTGCCAGAAAGCTGGTCGACGAGTTTGAAGGTTTTCAAGTCCAAATCCCGCGCGCTACCCGTTAAAAGAGAATCCAAATACTCAATCAAAGGCGGCATCACCAATTCAAAACCGTATGAAGCAAACAAATCCAAAACTTTGCGGCGCAAACTTTCCAAACGTTTGGCTTCTGGCGGCAAAATATCCGCAAAGTATTCAGGCAATAACCATTGCATAGCGTTTTTCCACGGTCAACGCGAATTTTTTTTCAAATAATTGAAAAAATCGGAGGAAGGATCCACAACCAAAATATCGTTTTTGTTGGCAAAACTCGCGCGATACGCTTCCAACGAACGATAAAAGGCATAAAACTCCGGATTTTTGTTGTAAGCGTTGGCGTAAATGGCGGCGGCTTCTTTATCACCATCGGCTTTGATTTTTTGCGCATCGCGATACGCCGTTGAAACAATCACTTCACGTTGTTTATCCGCATCGGCGCGGATTTTTTCAGCCGCTGCCGCACCTTCTGAACGCAATTCGTTGGCAACGCGTGCGCGCTCGGCTTCCATACGGCTATAAACCGCAGCGGAAACTTCATTGGGCAATTCCACACGTTTTAAGCGCACATCCACAATGCGAATGCCGACTTTTAAAGTATCCACATTCGCCTTTTCGCGCATATCTTCCATAATTTTGTCGCGCTCACCCGAGACCACATCATGCACGGTGCGTTTGCCAAATTCTTCGCGCAAACCTGCGTTAATCGTTTGATTTAAGCGAATGCGCGCGCGGCTTTCATCGCCTGAAAAAGAAATGTAATAAAGTTTGGGATCCACAATGCGCCATTTGATATATGAATCCACCAAAACATTTTTCTTTTCAGAGGTAATAAAACGCTCAGGTTCATCCGAATCCATTGTGATAATGCGTTTTTCAAAATAGCGCACATCTTGAATAAATGGCCATTTGAAATTTAAGCCGGGTTCGGCTATCACGTGTTTGACCTCACCAAATTGCGAAACCAATGCAAATTTGCGTTGGTCCACGGTGAACATCGTCATAGAAAGCAAAACCAACAAAATAGCAACAACAATCAGCACGTTTTGAAAAAAAGCGTTGGTTTTCATCTTAACGCTCTCCACGATTGCGGGTTAAAGACAAATTGCGTGTTGAAGATTCTGTTTTTTCAAGCATCGGCATAGAATTTTCTATTTTATTTTCCATGGTAGACCTATTTTTTTCTTGCGGTTTTTCCAATAATTTTTCAAGCGGCAAATACAACAAACTATTGCCGCCTGCTTTTTGATCCACCATCACTTTGCTGGTATTGGCATAAATTTGTTGCATGGTTTCCAAATAAAGACGCTCACGCGTGACCTCTGGCGCAGCTTTGTAAGCATCCAACACGGCGGAAAAACGCGCCACATCACCTTGTGCTTTGGCAACCACACTTTGGCGATAAGCTTGCGCTTCTTCCATCAAGCGCGATGCCGTGCCGCGCGCTTTGGGAATCACATCATTGGCGTAGGCTTGCCCTTCATTTTTCTGCCGTTCTTTGTCTTGGCTGGCTGTAACGGCATCATCAAAAGCCGCCTGCACTTGTTCGGGCGGTTGGGCATTTTGCATGGTAACTTTGGAAATTAAAACGCCGCTTTGGTAACGATCCAAAATCTCTTGGATTAATTGCGTGGCATCGGCGGCAATTTGTTCTCTGCCTTCATACAAAACCAAATCCATTTTGCTTTTGCCCACAATCTCCCGAAAAGCCGATTCCGCCGCACCTTTGACCGCCGCATCGGTGTCGCGGTTATAAAACAAATATTCCATCGGGTCTTTTAAAATGTATTGCACGGCAAATTGAATGTTGACCAAGTTTTCATCATCGGTCAGCATCAAAGCTTCTTTTAAAACCTTGTTTTTTTCGCTACCGCGGTAACCCACTTCAATGGTTCTCACATTCGTTAAATCCACAATTTCGTGTGTTTGAATGGGAGCAGGCAAGCGCCAACTCAAACCCGGCTCGGTGCTTTTTAAAAAGCGGCCAAATTGCAAAACCACGCCACGTTCAGAAGCATCCACCACATAAAAACCGCTTAACAACCACAAAATCACAGCCAACACGGCGGCAAGTGTTAAAAACTTGCCCGATGCCATTGGCGCCAAACTATTTGAAAATCCGCCGCCGCCATTTCCAGCGCCGCCGCCGTTTTCATCCAAAATGCCCTTCCATGGATTTTTTTTCATTTTTGCTTTGGTGTTGTTTTGGTTAAGCCAGCCGTTGATTTTGCCTACCAAATCGTCCCACGCTTCGTCCAAATCGGGCGGTTCATTGCGGTTGGGGCGCTTTTTATTGTCATCACCTTGATTTTGGCGCGGTTGTTGTTCGTCATCGTTGTTGTTGGGATAATGCTCCGATTTGTCGTTCTCTTCGGGCGATTTTCCCCAGCGTGGGTCGTTTAAAGACATATGCCAATACCTAAATAAAAGTTTGCCGTTTGCAAATGGCGTATTGTGCCAAAATTTGACGCAAATTTTCTAGTCCATCACCATTTTTTGCACTTAAAAAAATACGATTCGGCAATTTCAAACGATTTTCCACGGTAAACGTGGAATTTTTTTCAAAATCAGCGTTTAAATCGTTATTTTGAAAACGCGCACAATCTTCTTTTAAATCCGTTTTGTTCAAAACCAAAAGTTGCGGAATTGAATCCGCCCCGATTTCTTTTAACACAGCATTGACAGCGGCGCATTCGTCTTCATAAACTGGGCTTGAAAAATCAATCACATGCAACAACAAATCCGCTTCCACGCTCACTTCCAATGTGGCGTGAAAGGCTTTAACCAAAGCGTGCGGCAAATTGCGGATAAAACCAACCGTGTCGGTCAAAACCATTGATTCTTGCGCTTGTTCTAACCACAATTTACGAGACGTGGTGTCAAGCGTGGCAAAAAGTTGGTCGGCAGAATAAACTTTTTCATGCGTTAAGGCGTTAAAAAGCGTGGATTTTCCAGCATTGGTATAACCCACCAAAGAAACATTAAACGCCGATTTTCTAAAAGTTGAACCGCGTTGCGTTTGGCGAGATTTTTCTAATTTGGATAAACGCGCATTCAAATATTTCACACGTTGGGCTAACAAACGCCGATCAATTTCCAACTGCCGCTCGCCCGGACCTCTTAAACCAATGCCGCCTTTTTGGCGCTCCAAGTGCGTCCAAGTGCCCACCAAACGCGTTGCCAAATGCGTTAATTGTGCCAATTCCACTTGCAAGCGCCCTTCAAAACTTTGGGCGCGCAAGGCAAAAATATCCAAAATTAACGTGTTGCGGTCAATCACACGCACGTTCAAAAAACGCGCGATATTGCGCTCCTGCGTGGCAGAGAGCGTGTGATTAAAAATCACCAAAGTCGCTTGGGTTGCCAAAACCTGCGCCTTTAATTCTTCCATTTTGCCTTTGCCAATAAAAAACTTGGCATCGGGCGCGGTGCGCTTGGCTTTCAAAGAACCAACAATTTTGGCGCCAGCAGATTCGGTTAAAGCCCGCAATTCTTTTAAGGAATTGTGCGAATCAAATTCCTTAAAATCCACTTGTACCAAAAAAGCGCATTCCAAAAACTGATTTTCCACGGTCGATGTTAAAAAAATTTCACGTTGACCGTGGAAAAATGCGCGTTTGGCTTTTTCTTCACTCGGGTTGACTCGGTTTTTGCTCTTGCTGCAAGCTAATTGGGCGCGCAGGCACCACCGTTGAAATGGCGTGTTTGTAAACCATTTGCGTTACGGTGTTTTTGAGCAACACCACGTATTGATCAAACGATTCAATTTGCCCTTGCAATTTAATGCCATTGACCAAGTAAAGCGACACCGGCACGTGTTCACGCCGCAAGGCATTCAAAAACGGGTCTTGTAATAATTGGACTTTGTTCATTTTTAAAATCTCCATTAAGAAGCGCCATTATAACAACTAAGACTTTTGCGCATAAGGATTTTGATTGAAAGCGCATTCAATCTTCAAAGGCGTGCCTTTTAAGTCAAAAACGCTGCGAAAATGGTGTTCTAAATAACGCAAATAAGCGGGCGTTAGATTTTCCAAAGCATTACCATGCAAAACAATCACAGGCGGATTAGAGCCGCCTTGATGTGCATAACGCGGTTTAGGCCGCACGCCGTTTTTGCGCGCAGGCGATTGTTTCAAAAGCGCTTCTTGCAAGGCTCGTGTTACTTGCGGCGTGGGTAATTTTTTATTTGCCGATTGAAAAACCACATCCACCGATTCCATCAATTGCTTCAAACCCTTGTGCTTTGCTGCCGAAATAAAATGCACAGGCGCAAAATCCAAAAACGCCAATTTGTTTTTCAAACGTTCTTTAATTTGCGTTTTGTCGTATTCTTTTAAGGCATCCCATTTATTCACAGCAACCACAAGCGCTTTGCCAGCTTCCAAAATTAACCCTGCCAAATGCGCGTCTTGGTCGGCAATGTCGCGTTTGGCATCCAACATTAAAACGGCAACATTCGCTTTTTCAATGGCATCCAAGGTTTTGATAACAGAAAACTTCTCCAACATTTCATCAACCTTGCCTTTTTTGCGAACACCCGCAGTGTCAATCAACAGGTAGTTTTTGCCTTTAAAATCAAAATCAATGGCAATGGCATCGCGCGTGGTGCCGGGTTCATCAAAAGCAATCACGCGGTTTTCGCCCAACAAAGCGTTAATCAGCGTAGATTTGCCAACATTTGGCCTGCCGATAATCGCCACTTTGCATTTTTCCACGGTCAACGCGGCATTTTTTTCAAAATCGGCATTTGCCGAATTTTCTAAATCATCGGCAAAATTGCTTAAAACCGCATCAATCATCAAACGCACGCCATCGCCGTGCGAAGCGGAAATCACAAAAGGCTCACCCAAACCCAATGCGTAAAAATCCGCGCGCGCTAATGTTTTTTCTACTCCTTCGGCTTTGTTGACAATCAAAAAAACAGGTTGCGGCAACTGCCGCAAACTTTTGGCAATGGCTTCATCTTGCGGGGTTAAACCCGATAAAAAATCCAAAACAAAAAGTAACACATCCGCTTCTTTTAAACCTTGCAGCGTCTGTTGCGCCATTGCCGCCAAAATGCCGTCCTTGGCAAAAGGTTCAAAACCGCCTGTGTCCATCACCCAAAACGGCACATCACCCATTTGACCGTTGCCGTAATGGCGATCACGCGTTAAACCCGGAATGTTAGCGACCAAAGCATCGCGCGTTTTGGTAAGCCGATTAAAAAGCGTTGATTTGCCGACGTTTGGCCGCCCAACAAGTGCCACAACAGGCTTCATAAAACATCCAAGGCAATAACGCGCCCGCCCTCGGTTTGTAACCAAAACTTGCCATCGTTATAGACAATTGGCGCCAAAATTGCCGTGCGGTCGGTTTCAATTTTGGCTAAAAATTTGCCGCTTGCTGCATCCAACACATAAACAAAACCGTCCAAATCACCCACAACCAAAACGCTGCCCGCGCCCACTGCCGCGGCAGAAGGATTGCGTGTAACAAGTGCCTCGTTTTTCCACAAGGTGGCGCCAGTGTGTTTGTTGAGCGCATACAAAACGCCCGAATCTTCTGAAACAAAAAGCGCTTGGTAGTCATTTGCCAAGGCTTTTGCCGAACCGATTTTTTTCGCCCAAAGCTGCAAACCGCCTTGCATCATATTAAAACACGCCACTTGCCCTTGGAATGCCGCCGCGCATAAAACTTCGCCTTCAACCAAAGGCGTGGCAACCGAGGTTAAACGATCCAACTCGTTGGCACCTTTGGGAATGGCAACTTGCCCTTGCCAAACAGGCAAACCATTTTCGGTAGAAAGTGCAACCAACTTGCCGCCTTCAAAACCCGCAAAAATAAAACCGCCTGCAAAAACAGGCATTGCCGAATCGCGCACTTGCAAGGTAGGGATTGAATGTTGATAAAACCACAAACGCTCGCCATTTTGACGGTTGAGCAAAAAAATCCGCTCATCCGCACTTTTGACCAAAAGCCCCGCAGGTGTGGAAACAGGCGTTTGCACCACGGCGCTTGATACCTTGGTTTTCCACACTTCTTCGCCCTTTTCGGCAGAAAAAGCAAACACTTCTCCCTTGTTGGAACCCACAAAAATCAATTCTTCATCGCCACCTACGCCCGCAGAAATCACTGTGTCAACAAGATTTTTTTCCCACAAAACATTGCCGTTTGCCTTATCAAAGGCTTTGATTTCTCCCTTGGCAGAAGCCGCCACCACGCTCTTGCTCAAAATTGCCAAGCGCAAAATATTTTTGCCCGATTCGCCCACATTGCCTTGCCAAGCCGTTTTCACATCAATGGTGTTGGCAAATTGCGGCGCTTCTTCAATGACCACGCCCGAAGAAAAAGGATTAAGCGATTCGCAAGCCGCCAAAATCGTGGTAATGCCAACAATAAAAATTTTTTTCATCATCGTTCCTTGTTTTCAACAGCAATATCCACGGTAGACGGCAATTTTTTTTCATTTTTACCAACGTTGTGCGCGGCAATTTTCTGCGAAATTGATTCGTTTAAGGTTGCAAATGCCGCATCAAAGCTGGAATCATTTAAGATTTTTTGTTGCGCCGTTTGCCACGACTTTAAAGCGTTTGGTAAATCTGCCTTTGCCCAATAAATATCGCCCTTAAAATCAAAAAAAGCGGGCAAAAAGCGGGCATTTTGCGGTGTTTCCAAGGTTTTAAGCGCTTGGTCAAAATTTTTCTCGTTTAAAAACAAATTCGCCAAACGCATTTTGGCTAAATCGCGCAAACTTTCCTCACCCTTTTCTGCCGCCCAACTGAGTTGCATTTGCGCGGTTTTAGAATCAGCACCTTCCATTGCCGCGGCTTCCATTGCCGCCAAGGTGGCGTAAGATTGCGAAGGATATTGATCAATCAACTCGCCTGCCAAACTTGCCACGCGCGCAGAATCTTTACCAACAAGCTCCGCATTAAACTGCTGATAAACGCCTGCGGCTTGCGCTGCGTTTTTGTTTTGAAACCAACTGTAAGTGTTGTAAGCCAAGGCACACAAAGCAACAACCAAAATCGCGCTGGCAATCATATTGCCATAGGTTTGCCACCACGCTTTGAGTTGTGCGAGCTGTTCTTGTTCTTCCAAGTCGTAATGCGCCATTTTTGTTTTCCTTTTTTAAAAAGTTTCATCCTTGGTTAAAAAATTGAGCAAAGCCGAAAAATCAAAACTTTGCTGATTCTTGGTTTTCAAATCTTTGCATTGCAAAGTGCCGTTTTTCACCTCATCTTCACCGATGATAACGGCAAAAGCCGCTCCGCTTGCATCGGCGCGTTTTAATTGATTTTTAAAACTAGACGCACGCGGTGAAAATCGCACGTGAATATTATTGCGCCGCAAGTTTTCAGCAGTTTGAAATGCCAAATGAAGCGCCGCTTCAGAATAAACAATAAAAACGCTCGGTGTTGGCAACTTTTGCGATTCAATTAACAACGCCAAGCGCTCCAAGCCCAGCGCAAAACCGCACGCAGGCGTTATTTTGCCGCCTAATTGTTCCACCAAAGAATCATAACGCCCGCCCGCACAAACCGTGCCTTGTGCGCCGAGTTGGTCGCTAACCCATTCAAAAACCGTGCGGTTGTAATAATCCAAACCGCGCACCAAGCGGTGGTTAATTTTGTAGGGAATTTTTAAATCGCTCAAAAAACCCAAGACTTCTTCAAAATGTTTTTTGGATTGCGCCCCCAAAAAATCAAAAAGTTTGGGCGCTGATTCGCAAATTTCTTTTAAATCAGGATTTTTAGAATCCAAAATACGCAGCGGGTTTTTACGCAAACGGCGTTTGGAATCGTCATCCAACAAGTTTTCATAACGCGTGAAATAATCCACAAGCGCTGCGCGATGCGCTTGCCGTTCTTTAAAATCGCCCAAAGAATTGATATGCAATTCGGGCGTTGGAATTTTAAAATCCTGCCAAAAATTTGCCGAAAGCGCGATGATTTCGGCATCCACCAAAGCGGCGCACTCGCCCAAACATTCCACGCCCAACTGATGAAATTGCCGATAACGCCCTTTTTGCGGGCGCTCGTGGCGAAACATCGGCCCCAAATAATACAATTTTTGAATAGCGCCATCAGCGCCCATTTTGTTTTGAATAAATGCCCGCACACAACCCGCCGTGCCTTCTGGGCGCAAGGTTAGTTTTTCATCGTTTAAGGCATCAACAAAGGAATACATCTCCTTTTCAACAATATCGGTTACTTCGCCAATGGCGCGGGAAAATAAAGGCGTGGGTTCTACAATCGGCAAGCGTATCGGCAAAAAATCATAAAGCGCCAAGCGGCGTTTTAAAACATTTTCAATTTTTTCCCAAAGAAGCGATTCAGGCGGCAAAATATCATTCATTCCGCGCACCGATTGCAGTGTTTTTTGTGTGTTCATTTTCAAAATTTTTCAGGGTTTACCGTGGATTTTGGGGTAATGGCGGCAAATATAATCTTCAATGCGCGCAAAAAACGCCGCCTTGACGTTGTCCGCTTTTAAGGTTGCCACTTTAACACCATCTTCAAAAAGCGGGGCGGAAAAGTCTTCATTGTTGCCGGGCAAAGAAATGCCCAAATTGGCGTGTTTGGATTCGCCCGGACCATTCACAATGCAACCCATCACGGCGATTTTTAAATTTTCAACACCTTGAAATTCCTGCGACCATCGGGGCATATTATCAGCGATGAAGTGGGTTACTTCTTCGGCAAGTTCTTGAAAATAATGGCTACTGGTGCGCCCGCAACCCGGGCAAGCAATAACAGACGGGCGAAAATTGCGCAGCGCCAAACTTTGCAAAATCTCTTGCGCCACCAAAACTTCATCGGTCCTTGGCGCACCCGGCGCAGGTGTTAAAGAAACCCGAATGGTATCGCCTATGCCTTCGTTTAACAAAACCGCCAAAGCCGCCGTGCTTGCCACAGCGCCTTTAATGCCCATTCCCGCTTCGGTTAAGCCCAAATGCAAAGGATAATCGGCAAGTTTTGCAAGTTGGCGATAAATCGCAATTAAATCCTTCGCGTCTGAAACCTTGCAGGACAAAACAATTTGATTCTTCGGCAAACCTAATTGCACGGCTGATTCTGCCGACTCCAAAGCACTTGCAATCAAGGCTTTGTGCATCATTTCACGCGGTGATAACGGCTTGGCGCATTGCACGTTTTCATCCATTGTTTTTTGCAAAACAGCAGCATCCAAACTGCCCCAATTTACGCCGATACGAACCGCTTTTTCATAACGGCAGGCAAAATCAATCATCGCTTTAAACTGTGATTCTTTTTTTTCGCCAAACCCAACATTGCCCGGATTAATGCGGTATTTCGCCAAAGCCTCGGCACAAGCGGGCGCATTTTTTAATAGCGTGTGGCCGTTGTAATGAAAATCACCAATGAGTGGCACTTGGCAATTTTTTTGGTCTAATGCTTCGCGGATTTTTGGAATTGCCGCAGCCGATTCGGCATTATTGACCGTCAAACGAATCATTTCAGAACCCGCACGCGCCAAAGCCAAACATTGTGCAACACTTGCTTGAACATCCGCTGTGTTGGTGTTGGTCATTGACTGCACGGCAACGGGAAAACCGCCACCAATTTTGACTGCGCCGATTTGCGCAACAAGACGTTTTTTAATCATCAGCAGGTGCAGTTTGGTTTTTCCCGCGGAATTTTGCCAAATTTTCCGCCCGAATCTTTGCCAAATTTTCTGCCCGAATCTTCGCTTGTTCTTCAGGCGAAAGCGCACGAGACGGCGCAGAATTAGCCGAATTGGCAGTTTTGGCATTTGCTGCATTTGCAGAATTAGCAACAGGCGCAGGTTTTGCAACCAGTGCGGGAATTGCCGCCGCAGGTTCTGGGGTTGCAGGTTTTTGAAGAGACGTTGTTGGTTTTGCAGTTTTTTCAGGTTTTGCAGCAGGCAGAGCTGGCGCAGGTGGCGGCAAAACATCAGCAGTTGGCGCAGGTTTGGCAATTGGCATTAGCGCAGGCGGTGCCGAAATTGACAAAGGATTTTCCAAAACGGATGGCGCCATAGGCGACTCCAACATTGGCGCAGGAATTGTTGGCATAGCTGGCATTGCCGATGGCGCATCCAAAGCATCAGATGGCAAAACCTCTTTTTCCACGGTCAACACTTTATTTTTTTGAGGCAACAAATTGCCTAACGCATTAGACCATTCATCGGGTAACAAAAAATAACCCAAAATCACCACAACCAAGAGCGACAAGGCGATAACCATCGCGCGGTTATCCGCCCGTGGTGGCACAATAACATCCCCGGGCTTGATTTCTAACTTCGGCATCGCTTCGTTTTGTAAGGCTTTTTGCAAGCGCTCAATCAAAGCCTCAACATCCGCAATGCCCAAAAAGCGTGCGTAATTGCGCACAAAGCCAATAATAAAAACGCGCCCGGGCAAAACATGCCAGTTTTCAGATTCAATGGCTTGAATTTGCGCAGCGCCAAGCCGCAAGCGCTGCGCTGCGTTTTGCAAGGATAAGCCTTGCGATTCACGGGCTTGACGCAAGGCATCGCCTACGCCGCT
>ULYQ01015056.1_pt1 | contig 16328 bp, 13 predicted proteins | sample 1962271 | NCBI WGS metagenome assembly ULYQ01 (sample SAMEA4835865, study PRJEB28245) | human gut metagenome | biome: gut microbiome; material: fecal sample | place: Denmark | collected 2008
TTTTAGGAAATATATCTCCAAGTTTTCCGAAGAATGGAAGGAATACTGTTAATACGAGCATGTACGCAATTACAACCCATTGAACTTCTGTTAGAGTAATATTTAGCCCTTGGGCAATTGGGTAAAGTGCAAGATTAACAGTGCTAGAATCAAGCATCCCTAGAAAATTACCCATAATGACAAGTAGGCAAATGATTCTTTTAATTTTTTTATGTCGCATAGTAAAATACTAGCATGCAAATAATAATTCTTTGAGTTTGTAAAGTTTTGTAATTTCTGGTTATTTAAGATGTTTCAATTATATTAAGCACTTTGGTATTTATATTGAGTAATCTTTTAAAATATGATATAATAGTAATGTTAAATGTATATACTGGAGTTTTATGAGGATGAGATTGAAAAATAATAAGCGAGCATTTTCTTTGACAGAGTTACTTATTGTAATGGTTGTTCTTGCTGTATTATTTGCAGCTCTTGCACCGATTCTTACAACAAGACATAATGGGGCATCTGTTTCTACTGAAAATATTTGGAATTATGTAAATGATGATGAACAACAAAAAGATATTTACTATGATTCTGGTGTTGATAAATGGTCTTCAACCGCTTATATAGGCTTGAAACCATCCACTCTTAGTACATACTCTCCTCGCTCAAAAGTTGTGATAAGTGCAAGTAAAAATTTACGATTTAATGACACTCCTCAACGTCAAATTCAGTTTAGGTATGGTGCTGGTGATGGTGTAAATGCTGGTTCATTATATATGGACAGTAAAAATATATCACTTGGTTCAAATAATGATGCTTTAATTGGGGCTATTAGCCGGAATGTTCTTGATGAATCAAAGAATACTACTGAAAATACCGTTGCAGGTTTAGGGGCTATGTCCACAGCAAGTACCGCCTTAAATTTTTTACCCGTTATTTCTGGGAATGTTGCTTATGGTACAAATGCACTTAAGTATTTGAGAAATAATCGAAGTAGAAATACGGTTGTTGGGGCAAGTGCTCTTAGTGGAAGTAATCCTGTTGCAGCAAGTGATAACATTTTGGTTGGTTCAAGTGTTGCAAATTATGATAGAGCTGGAGGGACAGGCAATATAGCAGTAGGAGCTACTTCCATGTTTTCTGGTGCACCTAGAAAGACGGATAATGTATATTTGGGTTATTTAGTTGGGGCTTCGCATTCTGGTGCGACTGATGTTTCAGGTAATGTTATTGCTGGGTCTCAGTATTATGCAGGTGCTTCTAGTGCAAGATCTCGAAATAATACCATTATAGGTTATAATGCTCTTTCTGGTGGCCCAAGAAGTATGTATAATAATACTGCTGTTGGTTATCAAGCTTGTAATTCAATGCAGTTGGAATCCCCTGATACTAGAGGTTCTAGAACTTGTATAGGTTATGGCTCAGGTGCAACAAGAGGTATTTCTGGAAAACAAACTCCTTCAACTATAGAAACGGATTATTACGATCACGTATTTTTAGGCGGAATGCCACTGGGTGGCTTTAATGGACGTTCTGTTGTGGAGGTTTATAACCAAAAGTCTTCTGGGATTTATGGTGGTCAAAATCCTAAAATGTCCCCAACTGTTGTATTTAATTCAAATTTAGTTGTCCGTGGTGGTTTTTTCCCTGCCAGACCTGGCAATGGTTATTTGTCATATTTTAAACACGATAATATTTCAAGAGCATGGTTATCATCTCGTCGTTCTGCTGATCATTGCGGAAGAATATTGGGTATTGGACGTAAAAAATGGCGCTGGTGGGGTGAGTTTAGTGGTCCTGATGCCCGTTCTGGGTCATCTTTGGAATTTAATGGTTATTGTTTGAATGATCAGTCTTCTAAAACGTCATACGAATTTAATAGTAATTGTCCAAATGTTAAAACTTCAGATAGAAGATTAAAGGATATAATTTCTGAAAATAATGAAGGTTTAGATTCAATTGAAGCTTTAATGCCTTATAACTTTACATTTAAAAATGACAAAGAGAACAAGTCTCAAGTTGGGGTAATGGCTCAAGACTTGCAAAAAGTTTATCCATCGGCGGTTGTTAAGGGCAAGGATGGTTATTTGAGAATCCGCTGGGATGAAATGTTTTATTCAATGATAAATGCAATTAAAACTTTGGATAGAAAACTTGTTGCAATTGCTTCTTCTATCTCCGAAATGGAGTCTGATGTTCTACAAATAAAATCAGAACAAAAAAATATTAAAAAACAAATTGCAGTTTTAAATTCAAGAGCTGCGAAGTTGGAAAGGAAATAATTGGAGTAAATTATGAAATTTAAGTTTAATAAATTCAAAGCCTTTACATTAGCAGAACTTATGATTATGCTTTCAGTACTTACAGTGTTACTTGCTGCATTTGCTCCAGTGTTCACAGTTAGATATAACAATGCATCTTCAAGTGAGATTTGGAATGAAGTTCCAGATGATGAAGAAAGAGATGTATATACAGATCAAACTAATAAAGTAGTTGCAGCTCAATCTTTTATAGGGATAACTCCTTCTAGTTCTACAGATGTTCTGAACGCAATTAAAGATGAAAACAACCATATGTTGTATTCTAAAGTTGTAATTAGACCTACTGAATCTTTAACTGGTGTTTCTGACAAGGTTCAAAAACAAATACAGTTTAGATATGATGGAACTCCTGTTGGAACCTTATTTGCAGGGAATAAAAATATGTTGCTTGGTGGGAAATATGAAAATATAGAAACTTCTGCAACTGGTAATTCTGCTTATGGCGTTGGGGCGTTGAATTCTTTAAAAGATGGAGTAGGAAATACTGCTCTTGGTTATAATGCCTTACGTGCTCTTTCTTCTGCTAACTATAACACAGCTATAGGATACTCGGCTGGTTATGGTGGTAGAGCTGATGGTAATAATTCTTGGTTACCTATTCTTCCAGGGAGACGTAGTCCTCTTCCAAAGATACAAACTGGTAATACTGGTAATACTCTTGTTGGTTATAATAGTTTTACTGGTTCCTCTTCAAATTATACCACTGTGATTGGAGAGACAACACCAATGAGAAATACTGTTTATAATAGAGGCTCTTTTTCTACAATCGTAGGTAATGATTCTGCTCGTAGGATTGGGAGAGACAATGTTGTAGTTGGAGATCGTTCTTTGACTAATACCACATCTTCTTCAGTAGGTAATACGGTTCTTGGCTCTAACGCTTTAGCGTCAGAAAATGTTGGTTCATACAATACCGCTGTTGGGTATGGTGCTTGCTCAGGAGTAACAGGTTCTTATAAAACATGTATAGGTTACAACTCTGGTTCGTATGTTCTTGGTGCTAATACTTTTCTTTTAACTGATTCAAACGAAAGAGTTTATATTGGTGGACCTATACCTCAAATTTCTGGGGAAGATACTCCTGGTGGTGCGGCTGTTTTAGAAGTTCATAACTTGAATTCTTCTCGTAGTACTCAACCTTTAGGACTAATGGGTGATTCTTCTGTATTAATTAATGGTAACTTGATTGTTCGAGGTCAAACATACATGACAGTGAATGATGTTATAAGAGATTCCCATCCTCACTCACTGGTTGGTTTTTTTGATATGAAGGCAAAAGGTGCGTTACAATCAGGGCACGTATTTTCTGGATGGGATGGTCAAGAACGTGATGTTGAAGTATATGAAGGTTGTCGTGGATGTCGTCGTCATGCCTACTCTTTTGGGAAAACAAACTGTACTTGTGTTTTGGATAGCCATTATTCTTATGACTGGTCAACTCATGGAGAAGGAAAATCTAATTCTCAAAACAATGGATGTTCTCTTGAATATGGTTCAGCATATACCGATGCTAATACTGGTTGGAAATATGTTGGTAATCATGATGATTTTAATGAAGCTCATAAAAAATCTGGAAATTCATGTTGTCCACAACTAGTATCAGATATGCGTTTAAAAAATGTTGGAGATAAATTCTCTGCTGGTTTGAATGAAATTAAACGTTTGAATATTTACAATTATACTTATAAATCAGATGATACAAAAGCTCCTCATGTTGGTGTAATTGCACAGGATTTGAAACGTGTATTCCCAACTGCTGTTTCTAAAGATGAAAATGGTTACTACCAAATTCGCTGGGATGAAATGTTCTATGCTGCTATCAATGCTGTTAAAGCATTGAATACAAAAGTTGAAAGTCTTGCGAATCGTGTAGTTACAGACCAAAAACGAATTGCAACATTGAAAAAAGATAATGCCAATTTAGAAAAGAAATTAAATTCATTATCAGCAGAATTGACTGAACTAGAAAAGAAACATTAGAATTGATTTCTTAAATGTCATATAATAAAAAAATCCTCACTATTTCTAGCGAGGATTTTTATTATTCCTTAGTTGTTCTTATACGCAACCGCATCCGCAAGAACACGCTTTAGCTTTTAATTCTTCAGCTTTATCAACATGTTCCCAAGGTACATCAATATCAGTTCTACCCATGTGACCATAAGCAGCTAATAATTGATAGAATTTACCACCATTTTTAGCTGGTAAGTTTCTTAGGTCAAACTTCTTGATGATTCCAGCTGGAGTTAAGTCAAAGTTTTCCGCAACTAATTTTGAAATTTCGTCGTCTGAAATTCTTCCAGTTCCAAAAGTATCAACAAAGATTGATAATGGCTCTGCAACACCGATAGCGTAAGCTAATTCGATTTCACATTTGTCAGCTAATCCTGCTGCTACAATATTTTTTGCAACATATCTAGAAGCGTAAGCAGCTGAACGGTCAACTTTTGTTGGATCTTTTCCAGAGAAAGCACCACCACCGTGTCTAGAATATCCGCCGTAAGTATCAACAATAATTTTTCTTCCTGTTAAACCAGAATCCCCTTGAGGACCTCCAATAACAAATCTTCCAGATGGGTTAATTAAAATAATTGTATTTTCATCTGGTTTAATTGATTCATTTTCGAATACAAAGTTGATTACAAGATTTTTCAAGTCTTCTCTGATAATGTCTTGTACTTTTTGATTATCAGAAATACCATTGATTTCTGGATTGTGTTGAGTAGATAACAAGATGGTATGAATTCTTGAAGGTTTTCCATCTACATATTCAACTGTAACTTGAGATTTGCCATCTGGTCTTAAGTAATTAACCAATCCTTCTTTTCTAACTTGAGCAAGTCTATAAGATAGCTTGTGAGCTAGGCTGATAGGTAAAGGCATAAGTTCTGGTGTTTCGTTACAAGCATAACCAAACATAATACCTTGGTCGCCAGCACCGATTTCCTCTGTTTCTACAGTTGATGTATCAGCATTTGCTTCTCTTGATTCAAAAGCTTTGTTAACACCGTTACCAATATCTGTTGATTGTTCATCGATACTTGTTAACACTGCACAAGTATTAGCGTCAAATCCACCAGCGTTAGAACCAACATATCCGATATTTTTGATTGTGTTTCTAACAACTTGAGGAATATCAACGTAACAATCCGCTGTTATTTCTCCGCATACAAGAGCCATGCCTGTTGTAACTGTAGTTTCAGCTGCAACTCTTGAGCCTCTGTCTTTTGTCAAAAATTCGTCCAAAATCGCATCGGATATTTGGTCGCAGACTTTGTCTGGGTGTCCTTCTGTAACTGATTCAGAAGTGAACAAAAAGTTTTTTGATGTCATTTTTCATCTCCTTAATTTATTTTGTACGCCGGTAAGTTTTTTAATTCCAACCCGGCACTCCATTTTCTATATAGTGTAGTTCAAACGTTTATTGAAATCAAATTATTAACAAATATATAATAAGAAAAATTAAGCAGTTGCCATTTGACAACTGCTTATCGATTGTAAAGTAATCTAAATAATTATTATTTATTTTTAAGCTTTTCAACTCTAACACTAAGTGCATCTACTTGAGTTTTTAAACTTATATTTTCTTGCTCTAATTTTGCAATTTGTGTTTCAACTTTAGTTGCTCTATTAACTAAGCTAACAATTTTTCTATCGAGTTCTTTTATCGCATTTATTGATGCAAAGAACATTTCATCCCAACGAATTCTTAAATATCCATCTGGGCCTTCGAAAACAGAATTAGGAAAAACTTTTTGCAAGTCCTGTGCCATTACACCAAGTTGAGAATGTTTTGATTTGTCATTTTTAAATGTGTAATTATAAATCTTAAGTTGGTTTAATTCTTTTAGTCCTGCAAGACTACGTGTACCAATATTTTTTAACCGTCTGTCAGAAGAAGTAGAATCTAAACATACTCCACCATTAAAATTTAAAGTAAGGTTTCCCAATATAGGTACATCTGCGTTATAACATACAGCATAATTTTGTTGATTAGGAGAAATCCAGACACCTCGATTATCGTCTGAATAATAGCCCATAGAATGCTCTGCACTTGAACCTTTAGGGTCAACTTCCACAAAAGACCATAATTTATTCCCAATAGTCATCATTGTTCTGCCACGAACAATCAAATTCCCATTGATAACAGTTGTTGTATTTGATTTTACTCCAGGGTTATTTATTAGATTAGAGTTTGTTCCACCTACGTTATGAATTTCCATTACGGCATCTCCACCATAATTGTATGGGCGACCTCCAATATATGTTCTTTCTAGATTATCAGTTTTTGATCCTAAATAATCAGAAACGGTTTGTCCACGTGACCATGATCCAGTTGCAGACATATAGCTTGTTTGGGTATTTGCCCCAGGCCCAGAATTATAACCAATACAAGTTTTGTGACTTCCTGTTGTAACTTCCGAACAAGCATTATAACCGATGGCTGTATTATAAGAACCTGTTGTTAAGTTTTTCAACGCTCCTGTACCAATCGCCACGTTGTAATTTCCTGATACGGATCTCAATGCATCATAACCGATACCAACATTATAGCTTCCAGAACCAGTTCTTCCAGCATTAGCACCAACAAAAACGTTTACACTACCAGAATTCTCATAACCTGCTTGGTAGCCAACTGCGGTATTTCTTGAGCCTGATGCCTTTTCACCTGCTCCCGCTCCAATATAAGTATTATAATCTGCCTGCAATGTACTTCCAGCGTTATATCCGATTGCGGTATTGTATTTCCCAGATATGTTTTCAGAAAGAGCAGATAGCCCCAACGCAGTGTTGCCTTGAGCGTTTTTAAGAGCATTCATTGATTGATAACCAATTGCAACGTTATCTCTTGCTTCTATATTATCTGGGGTGTTATCAATATTTGGATAAGCACCGCCTAACAAGACATTCTGTCTATCCATTAACCAAGTTCCAGCAAATTTACCATATTTTTTTTCGGTAGCATTTCCAGATAATCTCCCAAATCTGAATTGAATTTGTCTTTGTAATTTATTCCCAGAGGTTACGGGTCCAGAACGGATAACAACTCTTGATAGTGGAGTTAATGTTGATGTTACTGCTCCATGGCTATCTGGTTTAACCCCAAAAAATGCTGTTCCTGTATTTTTTGTATTAGATGGATCAAAGTACGCATCAAAACCCTTTGTTTCATTGTACTTGTTCCAAATAGCATTGGAGCTTTTGTATGAAGAAAGCTTTCTCTTAGTTATAATTGGTGCAAAAGCTGCAAATATTACGGTCAAAATTAACAATACAATCATTACCTCTGCGATTGTATATGCACTCTTATTTCTTTTATAATTCCTCATTCGAAACTCCATAATAATCCGACTATCTTTCATTATTATACCATATTTATATACTGATTTCAATATAATAAATATTTCGTAACATATTCAAAAATCATATATTATGTTTGTGTTATTCTAAAATTATACGTAGTAAAGAGAGGATATTATTTATGGCAGCAATAAAAATTGAAGATTTACCTACCGTATATGATGCAAAAGATACAGAGGAAAGTATTTATAAATTTTGGGAAGAAAATGGATTTTTTAAAGCCGATTCTAAAAGCCCAAAGAAACCATTTTCAATTGTAATTCCACCTCCAAATGTTACAGGTGTATTGCATATGGGACATGCGTTGGATGAAACATTGCAAGATATATTAGTCCGTTATCACCGTATGAGTGGATTTGAAACATTATGGGTTCCTGGAACAGACCATGCTGGGCTTGCAACTCAAAACGTTGTGGAAAGACAAATTGCCAAACAAGGTTTAACTCGTCACGATTTGGGGCGTGAAAAATTTGTTGAAAAAACTTGGGAATGGACAAATGAACATAAAGGTAAAATTTTAGACCAAATGAAACGTTTAGGTGCTTCTTTTGATCGTTCTAGAGAAAGATTTACTTTTGATAAAGGTTGTTCTGATGCTGTAAAGGAAGTATTTGTTAGATTATACGAAAAAGGGTTAATCTACAAAGGTTCATATATTGTAAACTGGTGTCCAAGATGTAACAGTGCGATTTCGGATGTTGAAACTGAATATGTTACAGAAGAAGGACATATGTGGGAAATTTCTTACCCATTAAAAGGTGAATCAGGTGCTATAATTGTTGCTACAACCCGTCCAGAAACTATTTTTGGTGATGTTGCGATTGCCGTTCACCCATCTGATCATAAATATTCTGAATTAATTGGAAAAACTGTTGTTATTCCTTTGACTGGAAGAGAAATTCCTATTATTGCAGATGAATATGTTGACAAATCATTTGGTACAGGTGCTGTTAAAATTACTCCAGCTCACGATCCTAACGATTATGAAGTTGGTAAACGCCATAATTTAAAACCAATTTGGGTAATTGATGGTGAAGGTAAAATGAAAGCTTGCGGTGAAGTTCCTTCAAATCTTCATGGTCTAGATAGATACGAAGCTCGTAAGCAGATTGTTAAAATGTTAGAAGATAATCATTCTCTTCTACGTGTTAGAGATCATGAACATAATGTTGGTAAATGTCAACGCTGCGGAACTACAATTGAACCATTACTTTCTGAACAATGGTTTGTTAAAATGAAGCCTCTAGCAAAAGAAGCTATTGCAGCTGTTAAAGATGGCAGAATTAAATTTATTCCAGAACGTTGGGAAAAGAATTATCTCGGCTGGATGGAAAATATTAGAGATTGGTGTATCTCTCGTCAAATTTGGTGGGGACATCAAATTCCTGCATATTATAATAATGAAACAGGAGAAATGGTTGTAGCAAAAGAAAATCCAGATCCATCCAAATATACTCAAGATTCTGATTGTTTAGATACATGGTTCTCATCTGGATTATGGCCATTTTCAACAATGGGCTTCCCAAATAGCGAAACAGATGATTTCAAAAAATTCTATCCAACATCTGTTCTTGTAACAGGATTTGATATTATCTTCTTCTGGGTTGCAAGAATGATAACAATGGGATTAGAATTTACAGGAAAGGCTCCATTTTCAACTGTTTATATCCACGGTTTGGTTCGTGACGAAAAAGGTCAAAAAATGTCTAAGACCAAAGGAAATACAATTGATCCAGTTGTAATTATTGATAAGTATGGTTGTGATGCATTGAGATTTACAATGACATCTCTTTGTACTTATGGTGGTCAAGATATTAAAATTAGTGATGAGCGATTTGAGTATGGAAGAAACTTTGCGAATAAAATCTGGAATGCTTCAAGATTTGTGTTGATGAACCTTGAAGGTGTTGATAATAATGAAATTGACTACTCAAAACTTACTATTGCAGACAAGTGGATTTTAGATAAGTTAAATTCTGTTGCTCAAGAAGTTAATGAAAATATTAAAAATTATAGAATTGGAGAAACAGCTCACGTATTGTATGATTTCTTCTGGAATTCATATTGCGATTGGTATGTTGAAATTGCTAAGGTTCAGTTGCAGGATGAAACATTGAAATTGAATACTCAAAGAGTTTTAAGATATGTTCTTGATATGGCATTAAGATTGATTCATCCAATTATGCCACATATAACAGAAAAAGTATGGCAATTGATTCCAAAAGAAACAGATATTAAAGCTATTATGCTTGCTCCATATCCAGTTTTCGAAGATAAATTAGCTTTTCCAACAGAAGCAAAAGAAATGGAATTAGTATTTGAAACTATCAAGTCATTGCGTAATGTTAGACAAAGTTTCAATATCCCAATGTCTTTGAAATTTGATATTGAAATTAGAGCAACTAAAGAAGAAAAGCCAATTTTTGAAGCGATTGAAAGCTATATTAAACGTATGGCAAAGGTTGAAAATATTTCATATGCTGATGATTCAACCCCAGTAGCTAAGAAGTCTGTAAGTGCAGTTGTTTCAGCTTCTAAAATTGTTATTCCTTTAGAAAACTTGATTGATTTCAATGAAGAAATAGCAAGACAAGAAAAGAAATTAGGTAAGCTTCAAAATGAAAGAAAATCATTGGAAGGTAGAGTTAACAATCCAAAATTTGTTGCAAATGCTCCAACTGAATTGATTAAACAAACTAGAGATAGAATTGAAGAAATATTAGTTCAAGAGTCTGCTATTAACGAATTGATTGATTCATTGAAAGCTTAAGTTTAATTTTTAATGATTTTGAGAGGTTTTTAACTTTTGTTAAGAACCTCTCTTTTTAACCGCAAAATTATTCTTTAGGATTTTTATAGTAACAGTAGTAAAAGGAGAATAATATGAAATTAAATGGATTAAATGTAGTTACTAAATTTCCAAGAGTTAATTCTAAATATCAGTTTAACATTAACCCTAGTGAAAGAGTTAGAATAGATGTTAATGAAAATTCTTTCAAATGTTTGCATGAAACAAAATCTGGTGATGAATGGCTTCTTTCTGGTGCAACTGGGGCAAGAGGCCCTATTGATTTTGTAGAAAAACAATTTTCAAAAGCCATGAAAGCTGTTTCATCAATGATGAAAGAAAGCGAAAATATTAAGTAAATTTTACAATCCTTTACATATTGCAAAAAATTTGCTAGTATGTACGTGTATTTAATATATTAGTGTCTATTTGACAATGGAGTAGTTATGGTTACAAAAAAGGAAACAATGGATTTTGAAGCTTTGTTGGATAAGTATGATTACAAGTTTCAAAAAGGTGATTTAGTAAAAGGAACAGTGTGTGGATTCGATAGTCAAGGTGTAATGGTTGACATCGGAGCGAAAACAACAGCTGTAATTCCTACTTACGAAGCCGTTGATAAAGGCGAAAATATTGAAGATAAATTCAAAAAAGGTCAAGAAGGTGAATTTTTAATTATTCGAGAAGAAGACGAAGATGGGAAATTCTTACTTTCTAAAAAGAAAGTTGATTTTGCATATGCTTGGAAAGAGCTTGAAAAAGCTAAGGCTGATGATGAAACTATCCTTGGTACAGTTGTAAATGTTGTTAAGGGTGGTGTATTAGTTGAAGTTTCTGGTGTTAGAGGTTTTATTCCTTCTTCTCAACTTAGAACTAGGGAAGCAGATGTTGAAGTTGGCTCAAAATTAGAACTTAAGATTTTAACTTTAGATGCACAACAAAACAACTTTATTCTTTCTAATAAAAAGGTTTATGAAGATTCTGCAGAAGAAACTAGAAAAAATATTTTCTCTCAAATTGAAGCTGGACAAGTTGTTAAAGGCGAAGTTGTTAGAATTACTGATTTCGGTGCATTCATTGATTTAGGTGGTATTGATGGCTTACTTCCTCTTTCTCAATTATCTTGGAGATGGATTGACCATCCAACTGATATTTTGAATGTTGGAGATAAAATTGATGTTGAAGTTATTTCTGTTGACCATGACAAGCAAAGAGTATCATTAAGCTTAAAAAATCTTGAACCAGATCCATGGATTGAAGCTGAAAAACAAATCAAAGAAGGTGACAAAGTTGAAGGTACTGTTACAAGACTAAAACATTTTGGAGCTTTTGTTGAAGTATTCCCTGGTGTTGAAGCTTTATTGCCTCACAATGAAGTTGTTGATTACCAAAATGAATCAAAATCAATTCTTCAAGTAGGAGATAAAATTAGTACTTATATAATTAAATTTAATCCTGCGGATAAAAGAATTGCATTGTCAGTTCATGAAGCTTCTGCTGAACCTGCACAAGAGTCAACTGAAGAATAATAAGGATTTTTAACGATTACTTAAAATAAAGCCTCTAAGAGTTTTCTTGGGGGCTTTATTATTGACTTTTTTAAATATTTCATTATAACAATATCATACGTTTAGATGTTTATTACTCTTGTGAAATCCCGCATAATATATTGAGAAAGAGTACAGACATGCCATTCAGATACAGATTGCAAAAAGTTTTGGATTTTAGAATTAACCAAAAAGAAGAGCAGCGAATGAAAGTTCAAAAAGCACAACAAGCTGTATTTGAAGCGGAACAAAATATCAAGAAGAATAATCAAGATATTTTGGACACAAAAGCAGGAATGCGTTCAGCTGATCCTATGATGTATGAAGCTTATGATAATTTTCTTCAGCATCTGTGGGAAAAGGCAGAACAATTGGAGCAAATAAGGCAAGATGTTCAACATAAGCTAGATATAGAAGTTGAAAAACTTGTAAAATGTGAACAGGCTGTCAAGGTGCTTGAAAAGCACAAAGAAAAAAACAAAGAAGCTTATCTCAAAGAAGAAAAAGCTGCGGAGTTAAAACAGTTTTCAGAACTCGGTGTTACTAGATTTTTCAAACAAAGTCAAGAAAGAGCCGAGGAAGAAGAAAAAGACATATTAAATCAGTTAAGAAAAATAGAAGGTAATTAACAATGGGTATCGAAGCAACATCATCTTCATCAACAGTTAGTAGCACAACTTCATCAGCTCAAGTTTCTAGTGCTTCCAATTCTGATAGTGCTAAAAAGACTTCAACGGATTCTTCTTTTAAAGATGAAATGGACAAAGTTTCTTCAAAGGAGGACAAAAAAGATTCAAAAGTTGAAGAAACAAAATCAAAAGATGTCGATAAAACACAAACTTCAGAAACAAATAAAAAAGATGCAAAGGAAGATGACGATAATTTGACATTGAATGGGAATGCAGATTATAGCCAATATGGTTCGTTGTCTTTAAATGATGCTAATAAAATGCTATCTAGTGACATTATGCAAATGATGGCTCAAAATGGTTTAGTACAAGTGAGTGAAACCTCTGATGTTCAAGCTGCTAGTAGCATATTCTCTTTTGGTTCTGATAATACTAATCAAGTTAGCTTAACTCAAAATGATGCACAATTTTTCATAAATTTAACTAAATCAGAAGATGTTTCTGGACAAAATATCGCACTGCAAGCTCAAAATATGATTGCAAATGGTGGAGATTTTGCTGAAGTGGCTCAAAATGCTAAAATTTCTCAAACTTTATTAAACGCTTTAAGTAATGCCCGTGAAACAAACCAGCCACTAAGAATTGATTTTGACCAGAATGTATCTGTAATTTTGAGAATTGGTCAAGATGGAGCTTTATCAGCTCGTTTTATCCCAGGAGATAAGGCTGTTGAACAGTATTTGAGAAATAATATTGAATCATTAAAAGCTACTTTTAGAGAAAATGATTTGCCATATTCTGATTTATCATATTCAAATAGTAGCAAACAGCAAAATGAAAGAAGACGTAATAAGCAACAACAAGGAGAGTAATAAAAGATGAATGATGCTTTTATAACTGCAATAAATACACAATATGCAACCGTAAACTGGATTGATGTAATTACTGATAACATGACAAATATTTATACTCCAGGTTTTAAAGAAAAGCAGGTAAACTTTAAGACTTTTCTTGGTGGTACTATTAGTGATGATTATGCAAAAAACATGGGTCAAGGTAAATCAACTCCAGGAACTTCTAAGGATAACGTATTTTTAGAAGGTAAAGGATTTTTCTTAACAAAAACTCCAGATGGCAAGAGTGTATATACCCGTTTAGGTGAATTTACTTTTGATGGAGAGGGTGTTTATCGTGCAAAAAATGGTAACACTGTTCAAGGTTATATTTTGAATGACAAAGGTGAAATCATGCAAGGTACTAAAACTATCAGTGCTGATTTGTACCAACAAACGTCTTTAAAAGGCGGGGCTTTAGATGTTCCTACTACAAGTATTAAAATGTGGATTGACCCAAATAATGGTAAATATCTTGGAAAATATGACGAATACGAGATTAAAAATGATGGAACCATTGTAGGTAAAGCAGAAAATGGGAAAAAAGTTGTTCCATTGTATCGTATAACTACTCGTAATTTTCACAATGCGGCTGGACTATATGAATACAAAGACGGTTTATTCTTAGAAACAGAAGAATCTGGTAAACCAGTTTTAGGTTGTGGCGAAATTCGTTCTGGTTTAATCGAATTATCAAATGCTGATTTTAAAGGTAATATTTCATATTATCAAATGGCTAAAATGCAAATGGAAGTTGTAAATAAGCTAATTTCTTCAAATAAAGATTTATTACAACAGGCAATGCAGTTAGTAAGTGGTTCATAATAAAATTTATAGAGATATTAAACTCCATTTTATAGAGGCACTATGCCTCTATTTTGTTGTAAAGATTTGTACTTAACTTTACTTTTACAAATAAAAACGATAAAATGATTATGACATATCTGTGTTATCAAAAGGAGATGTTATAAGTGGAAAATTTAAGAATTGCAATCGGTTCTGACCATGGTGGTTACGAATATAAAGAACAAATTGTTAGTCATTTAAAGGAAAAAGGGTACGAATGTGTTGATGTAGGAACGTATTCTACTGATTCTTGTGATTATCCAGTCATAGCAAGGGCTGTAACTACAAAGATTACAACAGGCGAAGCCGACAGAGGTATATTGATTTGTGGAACAGGTATTGGTATGTCTATTGTAGCTAATAAGGTTAAGGGTATTCGAGCAGCTTTATGTGGTGATACATTCTCTGCTAGAGCCTCTAGAGCTCATAACAATTCCAATGTTCTTTGCCTTGGAGAGCGTGTAATCGGTATAAATTTGGCAATGGATATTGTTGATATATGGTTAGAATCAAAGTTTGAAGGCGGTAGGCATCAACGCCGTGTTGATATGATGGAAAATTAGAAAGGTTAATAATGAGCGAAATCGATTCACATAAATTTGCGTGTGCAGTTGCACAATTTTTAGATGATAAACTGGCGAAAGATATTACTATTTTGAATATTAGTAATGTTTCATCACTTGCAGATTATTTTGTTATAGCAACAGGGGATTCAACTCCACAAGTAAAAGCTTTGATGGAAACGGTTAAAGATAAAGTAAAAACTGTATTTTCAAGATTACCAATAAGACAAGAGAATGATGTTAAAAATCGTTGGAATTTACTTGATTATGGCGATGTTGTTGTTCATATTCTTCATAAAGAAGAGCGTGAAACATATGCAATAGAAAAATTCTGGAGCCACGCTTACAGTGTGCTGGAAGATGAATGGCGAGAAGTTGCTAAAGAATATAGTGAATATCAAAAATAATTATTTTTTAAAAGCTGGTTTAATCCAGCTTTTATATTTCTTAATATTTGACTTAATTTATTAAAGTTTTATAGAAAATATTCCGTTTAGTTATTTGTAATAGATAACAACGGGGTGTGTATTTCATGTATGAAGACCTTATAAGAAAGCAAATAATTGTAGAGCTTAAAGATTTAATTAAAAAAGCAGAAGATATTGATAACGATAAAGATGCTTATTGCGAATTTATGAAAACTGTTATTTTGAACACATATAGTACAAATTAGTCGATTGTGTAATGAAAATTTTTTTGTATTCCATTAGATTATAACTATGAAAATTGTTATAATCGGTGGAGTTGCCGCAGGAGCAAAGGCTGCAGCTAAAATTAAAAGACTTTTACCCAACTCGGATGTAAGTATCTATACTGATGATACACATGTGTCATATTCCTCTTGTGGTTTACCTTATTATATAGAAGGTAATTTCGCCGACTATACTTCGTTATTGGTTCGTACAGTTGAAGAATTTAATGCTTCAGGTATAGAGGTTTATTTGGAATCTAAGGTTGAAAAAATACTTCCTGTACAACAACAAGTATTAGTTTGTAATAAAAAAAAGGCTTTTCTCGTAAATTATGACAAACTGATTATCGCAACTGGAGCTAGACCGATTATTCCTAATATAGCAGGAGTAAAAGATTATAAAAATGTCTATACTTTGCGAAAAATAGAAGACGGAATTGTGATTCGAGAAAGAATGCGAAATTCAAAAAGGGCAGTCATTGTTGGGAGTGGTTTTATTGGGATAGAACTACTTGAAGCTTTTGTTAAAAATGGTTTATTTGTTGATATAATTGAAAAAAATGATAGACTAATGCCATCATTTGATAGTGATATGTCTGAACTTATTGAGCAACGCTTGAATAATTACAATGATGGAACTTTTCAATTTCATAAAAGTGAAATTGTTACAGATATATTAGGAGAAAACGGTTTTGCGACTG
>ULYQ01036761.1_pt1 | contig 16223 bp, 16 predicted proteins | sample 1962271 | NCBI WGS metagenome assembly ULYQ01 (sample SAMEA4835865, study PRJEB28245) | human gut metagenome | biome: gut microbiome; material: fecal sample | place: Denmark | collected 2008
AAAAATTAGAAAATGAATATGAAGCGGAATATGATGATATTATTTTGTATAAATGTGATAATTTTATTAAATCAGAATTATCAGATTCCTTTAGTTACCAGAATTTAGAAAATATGGATGAAGAAAGAAATAAATGGTTGAATGATTTATAATTTGAGTAGAAAAAAGAATTGATAAATGATTAAAAAGAAGATTTACTAAATAAGATACTTTGATTGGTATCTTTTTTTATTATGTAAGAATGAAAGGAGATGTGATATATGAATTATGCAATATTTAGAAGTGAACCTATTATGACTACAAATGATTTAGCACAAATTGGATCTCATAATCAAAGAGAAAAGAAAGCCTATAAATCTAATCCTGATATAAGAAAAGAAGATAGTTATAAAAATATACAATAATTATAAATATGTTAAAAGATTTCACGAATTGACTAAAGAATATGAAAAACAACATAAAGAAAAGAAAGAAAAAGAACCTATACTCAAATGGTTAATCATTCAAGAAATTGTGTAGCAGATGAATTATTATTTACTGCTTCACCAAAGTTTTTTGATAATATGAGTGAAGAAGATATAATGAAATGGGCAAATACTTGTATGGAGTTTGTATATAATGATTTAGGTTATACAAAAGAATAAATACTTCATGCAACTATTCACATGGATGAAAAATCCCCACATATTCATTGTGTAGTGGTTCCGTTAGTTAAAAAATTAGATAAAAGAACTAATGCTGAAAGATGGACAATATCTAAAAAACAATATATTAAAGATAAAATGCATCTATTAGAGTTACAAGATAAATATCATAAGTGATTAACTGATAAGGGTTATGATTTAGAAGGAGGTATTAAATGTAGTGATAGAAAACATATTAAGATTAAAGAATATAAAAGAATTAACAGAGAATTAGAACAAAAAATAAATGTTAGATCTGATAGACTGGTGCTAGGATAGATATTAGGATATCTCCTTTTTACATTGTTTCATATTATATTACATTGTGTAAATTTTCGTGCCCTAATATCTATCTTAGCACCATTATATGTTATTATTTAAATAACAAAAAAAGTAACCTATATAAAATTCCTATACTATCATGGTTAAATATCATTTACACAGAATATTCCTATTTTATTTATAAAAGCTCTTTTTTTTATATATGTTTTCTGCTGTGGATAAGTTATTTATGTAACACCATATTGGGTATTAATCATAAAATACTTTGAAGGAGTGATAATATGGTTATAGTTGATGCTGGACACGGTGGAACAGATCCGGGTTCATCAAACGGAGATATAATAGAAAAAGACTATACTTTAAAGATTGCAAATTATATGTATAATAGATTTAAAGATTTAGGAATACCTACTGTTATAACTAGAAGTGAGGATGTTACTTTAAATCCAACTGATAGAATAAATGTAATTACACCAAACATTACTAGTAGTGATGATATAGTTATATCTAATCACTTAAATGCAGGTGGTGGCGATGGAGCCGAAATAGTTTATGCCCTAAGAAATGATGATACATTATCAAAAATGATACTTGATAACATAGAAGAAACTGGTCAAAACATAAGAAAATGGTATCAAAGGAAGCTTCCATCAAATCCTAATAGAGATTATTACTACATAATTAGAAACACATCACCAGCAGAATCAATACTAGTAGAATATGCATTCTTAGATTCTACAAAGGATGATAGAAAACAAATTAAAAATGATTGGGAAAAATGGGCAGAGGCAGTAGTAAAAGCAGTTGCAGATTATAAAGGATATAATTATACAGCACCAGGTGCTAACACAGTTAATGATACATATACTGTTGCTAGAGGAGATAGTCTATGGTCAATTGCAAAAAGATTTAACGTTGGTGTAAATGAAATTAAAAATGCAAATAATTTAAAGTCAAACTTAATAAGTGTTGGACAACAATTGGTAATTCCTGGAGCAGCCCCATCAGATCAAACTAACGTAACTTACGTAGTGCAAAAAGGAGATAGCCTATGGTCAATTGCAAACGCCAACAATACTACCGTAGATGAGCTTGCAAATTTAAATGATCTTGGAACAAACACAATTTATGTAGGTCAGGCACTTCAAATCCCGAACACGGGAAGTAGTGGTACAACAACACCTGATACACAAACAACTTACGTAGTACAAAAAGGTGATACATTATACTCCATAGCACTTAAATATGGAACAACTCCAAATGCAATTATAAGGAAAAATAATTTAAAAAATAACACACTTACAGTAGGACAGACGCTAACTATTCCAAATGATGTAGAAAGTACAGGAGATTATTCTGACATGTCTAATTCCAACACATATGTAGTTCAAAGAGGGGATAGTTTATATTCGATAGCAAACGCTTATAATGTATCTGTTAATGATTTAAGAAACATTAATAATCTAACTAGTGATATATTATCGGTAGGACAGGTTCTAATTATTCCTGGGAATTTAAATCGAAATTCCAATACATCTAACCTTTACGTAGTAAAAAGAGGAGATAGTCTTTGGTCAATTGCTAATAAATTTAATGTTAGTATAAACAAAATAAGAATGTTAAATAACCTAAATTCTGATATATTAACGATAGGTCAAACACTAATTATCCCATAAAAAAAGCTTACTTTAATGTAAACTTTTTTTTTTGTTTCAAAGGATATTAACAAGCTTTAAAATTTAAAATTATATAAAAAAGTTTTATTATGTATTGATGTGCGAACAAATATTTGGTATTATTTAATTGAAGTGAGGATAAAAATATAATAAATGAATGGAGGTCATGAATGAATCAGGATAAAATGCATTTAATTAATAAAATTTTTAATAATGAAACAATAAGAACCGTATGGGATAATGAACAAGAAAAATACTTTGTAAGTGTTGTTGATATAGTAGGAGCAATATCTGAAAGTAAAGATAAACAATCTTATTGGAGAAAATTAAAACAAAGATTAAAAAAAGAGGGAAATGAAACCGTGACAAATTGTCACGCTTTGAAATTAAAAGCACAAGATGGTAAGTATCGTATGACTGATGTTGTTGATATAAAAGGTATGTTTAGAATAATTGAATCTATCCCTAGTAAAAATGCAGAACCTATAAAAGGTTGGTTAGCAAAATTAGGAAGTGAGAGAATAGATGAAGTATTTGATCCTTCAATTGCCGCTCAAAGATCAATAGATTTATATAGATCAAAAGGTTATGATGAATCTTGGATTTCAAAAAGAATCAAAACTTTGCAAGAAAGAAAAGGATTAACTGATGTATGGCAAGATAACGGAATTAAACAGGATTCAGAATATGCCATATTAACAAATGAAATATATAAAACTTGGTCTGGAATGACTGCTAAAGAGTATAAACAATTTAAGGGTTTAAGAAAAGAAAATCTAAGAGATAATATGGATAATATTGAATTAATATTAACTGATTTATCAGAAGAAGCAACAAAACAGATAGCATTAAAACAAAAACCACAGGGATTACAAGAAAATATTAAAGTTGCAAAGCGTGGTGGAGGTATTGCTAAACAAGCAAGAGATAATTTAGAAAAGGAACTTGGTGAATCTGTTGTAAAAAAAAATAATAAACTTAATTATGAATATGTAAAAGAAATTGATGTGCAATAAATAATTTTTCCATAATAAAAAGCTTACAATTTAATAAGCTTTTTTTAATGCAATGACTTGCAAACGCCTTTAGCTGGTTCATAAAAACAATGATTTTTGTATTTGCCAGCATTAGCTTGATTAAACCAAGTTGTCTTACAAGAATTACCAGTCCCTGGTGAATAAAACCAAAGTGCGTTTGTTGCGGGATGGAAGTATTCTCCTCTTATTATTCTTTTAGCAAGATTTTTCTCTGCAGTTGTTGAAGAACTTTGAAAAAGTGCACTATTAGTTCCAGAAAAACCACCAGGGGATTGATAAATCATATCTGTTATACTTCTAGTATTCTTAAAATCCAAGCAATTAGCAATAACTCTGTTAACGCCTACATTCCCAACCATAAGCATTCCAAGATTTCCTTCTCCTAAAGCCTCCGCTCTCATTAATCTTGCAAGAAGATCAAGCTCTTTTTCGGTATACTTAACTATCAATAAAATCACCTAGTATATTCTATGCAAAAAAAGAAAACAATTATTACTTTGTTTTCTTATCTTTATTAATTTCCTTTAACTTATCAACTACCGTAGTTGTTTTCTTACCGGTATTATTACTTTCTTTTTTGCTATCACTATATGATACAAAAATAGATATAACTAGAAATGTTATTCCAAGAACTATGAAAATTACATCTCTTGTAATTCTGTATTTTAATTTCTCTTCTTTAGCCTTTTCAACTTGTTTATCAAATGTCATAATTACCACCTCATCATTTATATAATAACATAAATAATGATTAAAAAATATTAAAAATTAGGCTGGAAGTATTAATTTTTGGTTTATTTGTAAGTTATTGCTAGATAAATTATTTAGTTTTTTAATGTTATCCACAGTAGTATTGTATTTATTAGCGATAAGCCATAAGCTATCTCCTTTTTTTACCGTGTAAGTAATAAATTCACTTGAGCTTGGAATAACTAGCACTTGTCCGATTGAAAGTGTATTACTCTTTAAATTATTTGTACTTTTAATCTTTTCTACAGTAGTATCATATTTATTAGCGATAAGCCACAAGCTGTCCCCTTTTTTTACAACGTATGAAATCTTGCTAGTATTTTCTTTTTTCTCTGGTATGATAAGTGTTTGTCCAATGGATAATGTATTACTTTTTAAATCGTTTGCATTTTTTAACTCATTAACCGTAGTTCCATATTTGTTTGCAATAAGCCAGAGGCTATCTCCTTTTTTAACCGTGTAAATATTACTTTCTTTTATATCTTCTTTTTTCGCATCATAAGAAAGCTTTAACACTTGACCAACTGATAAGTTGTTGCTAGATAAATTGTTTAACTTTTTAATGTTATCCACAGTAGTATTATTTTTGCTAGCAATGCTCCACAGGCTATCTCCTTTTTTTACAATATAATATCCTTCCATATTAGCAGGCGAGTAACTTACTCCTGCATAATTTGCAATTGATTTAACAACGGCTTCTGCCAACTTTTCATAATTTTTCTTTAAAAAATTGGCATCACTTGTGTTATCTATGTATCCGTAATCTATTACGATTGTTAAGTTGTTAGCGGTATTTCTAATTAGATAATCATCATCTTTTGAGGTGTCACTATCATTTCTTAGCTGATAATATTTTAAAACGGTTTGCCCAGCATCTTCTAAATTACTTGCAATTAAAGAGGCAAGTTTACTGTTATTTCTAAGTGGATACATTATTTCAGCACCGTTTTTTCCTCCCTTATTTAATCTATTTGAAATTACAATAATATTATTTCCGTTTCCATACTTATCTTTAATAATATTTACCTTTTCTTCATCTGTTAAACCAGTATTATTTTCATCAACTAAAAAATTCTCTATTCCAATGTTATTTAATCTTTCATTAATGTATTTTGCAATCGTAAAAGTAAAGTCTTTTTCTACGATTCCATTTTTATTTTCACTACTGTTAGATGAATCTATCGCTACTTTGTAGGCCATATGTATTCCTCCTTAAAATAATTTTATGTAAATAAAATCAAATTAAAACAAATATACATTTATTAGGAGGTGTTTTAAATGCTCGCAATTGTTGCATCAGAAAGATGTTACGTAAGTGATTTATTAGAAAAATTAAGTTATACGAAGGAGGAAAGCCCAAATAAAAGTGAGGTTTATAAATGCACGTATAAAACCCATGAATTTATTATTTTAGTAAGTGGTTATGGTAAGGTAAATATTGCAAGTAACTTAAGATATATATGTGATAAATATAATATTCGTGTTATTTTATCTATTGGAACGGCAGGAGCATTAACTGATGAAGCATCTATTTTTTCAGCTGTAATACCAAATACTACTGCTCAGTTTGATGTTGATTTTATGCCAAATGGCTTTATGGAAGGTCAGATACCTGGACTTGATAAGGCAACATATAAAACTAATGAAGACTTAATCGAATGTTTAAAAAGAGCATCAAATGTATCTGGAATAAGCTATTTAAATGATGTTGTTGCATCTTCCGATATGTTTGTATCTAATTATAATTTAGCAAGCAGCATAAGAAGAGAGTATAATGCTTGTGCTTGTGACTGTGAAAGTGGTGTTGTAGGAGAATACTCATTTGTTAATGAAATACCGTATGCATCAGTAAAAGTCATATCTAATTTAGCTAACAACAATGGTATAAAGCAATATAATTTATATGATCATGAATCATCTAGTATATGCCAAAGAATTACATATAAATTTCTAAAGGAATTTTACGAAGCATAATTTATTAAAAATAAAGTAAACTAACAATGGTGATGATATGAAAAAAATAGATTGGAAAAGATTAATTATTATAATAATAATTACTTTTGTAGTAGGAAGTTTTTTTAACTTTTTTACAATGAATAATATGGATACCTTTAAGGAACTTGAAAAACCAATTAATGTACCGGGTATATTATTTCCTATTGTTTGGAGCGTGTTGTACCTTTTAATGAGCGTATCGTTATATATTGTTACGAAAAAAGATGAAAAAACTAATACTCGTGCTTTAATAGTGTACGGAGTGCAACTTATAATTAATTCTTTATGGAGTTTAATATTCTTTGGTTTTGGTGCATATTTATTCGCATTTATATGGATTCTTTTACTTATTATATCAATAATAGTTATGATGGTAACTTTTTTCAAAATAGACAAAAGAGCTTTTTATTTAAATATTCCATATTTTTTATGGTCTATATTTGCAGGTTATTTAACACTTGGAATATACATGCTTAATAAATAATAAATATTTTTAAAATTTTCCTTGATTTTGACGCATATATATTATAGAATGGTAAAGCACGCTAAAAAGAAAGGAGAATTATATTATGGATGATAATACCAAATTAAATGAAAGATTATCGGTTGCAGACTTAAGAATGTATGAAGGTAAAAAAGATGGTAAAGACTTATCAACTTCATTATCTAAAATAATTATTGCAAGAGATATAGATACATCATTTGACGTTTTAAATAGCGAAGAATATCCTGTTTATGCAAGCTTAGATGGTAATTTAATACCAGGTTGTAACATGGCAAGTAACGAGTTAAAATTAGGTGAATTATTCTGCGTTGTTGAAAAGGATTTAGATATGTCAGAAGATATTATTGAGTATATGATGGATAGTAAGGATTTTTATTTTCATAGATTAAAGTACGCACAAGAAAGATTTAATTTAAATGCGAAAAGTAATGTTTCATCATTTACTTTACCAATGCTATTAAAGTATAGAAAAATAGTAAAAAAAGATGAAGAAAAAATGAGAACGTTTAATATGCTTGTAACGTCAAGAAGACAAAAACTTATAAGAAAAAGAGAACGTAAAAATAGTAATGCATACGTAAAAACAACTAATCAATATTAAAAGGAAGATTAGTTGTTTTATTTTTATAAACTATTATTTTGGAAAAATATATTAACTATTTAATAGTTAAAAAAAGTAGTGCTATTTTTTTCATTTTATTATATAATATATCACTAAGAGGTGGGGTATTATGGCATATATAGAATTTAAGAACGTAGATAAAATATATCAAATGGGTGAAGTAGAGATAAAAGCACTTAATAAAGCATCTTTTGAAATAGAAAAAGGAGAACTTGTAGTTATTTTAGGACCTTCTGGAGCAGGTAAAACAACATGCTTAAATATACTAGGTGGAATGGATTCTGCAACTCGTGGTAAGGTTTTAGTAGATAATAAAGATATTACTAATTATAGTGATAAAGAACTTATTATGTATCGTAGGAATGATATTGGTTTTGTCTTTCAATTTTATAATTTAGTGCAAAACTTAACGGCTCTTGAAAACGTTGAACTTGCGGTTCAATTATGCAAAGACCATTTAAATCCTAAAACAATACTAAATAAGGTTGGACTTCAAAAAAGAATGGATAACTTTCCTTCCCAACTATCAGGAGGAGAACAACAACGTGTTGCAATAGCACGTGCAATAGCAAAAAATCCAAAACTACTTTTATGTGATGAACCAACGGGTGCACTTGATTATAAAACAGGTAAACAAATTTTAAAATTACTAGAAGAAACAGCAAGAAAAGAAAAAATGACCGTTATAATAATTACCCATAATGCGGCGATTGCACCGATGGCAGATAAGGTAATTAAGTTTAAAAACGGTAGTGCAAGTGATATCATAATTAATAAGAAGCCAAAGAGCATTGACGAAATAGAGTGGTAATTATGAAAAAAGATAGAATTAATACAAGTAGTATTAGAGAAATAAAACATTCGTTTAAAAGGTTTTTGTCACTACTTGTTATGAGTATGTTAGGTGTTTTAGTCTTTGTTGGATTAAAAATGGCTGCGCCTGATATGATGAAATCACTTGATAAGTATTATGATGATAATAATTTTTATGATATTAAAATAGTGTCCACTTTAGGACTTACAAATGATGATATTAAGGCTTTTGAAAATTTGAAAACAGTAAAAAAAGCATATGGTTCTTATTCAAAAGATATATTAGTAGAGGCTAAAAATAAAGAACTTGTGGTAAAACTAATTGGTATAAATCAAGATATTAATAAAATAGAAATATTAAAGGGAAGAATGCCTAAAGATAATACTGAAGTAATAGTAGAACAATCTATGATTAATAAAGAAAAATTAAAGATTGGAGATTATATAACCGTAAATGATGATACTATTAAAAATAAAAGATTAAAAATTGTTGGTATTGTAAAAAGTCCTTTATACATAACTTCTGAAACTGGTACTGCTAATCGTGGTAATACTAATATTGGAACTGGTAAGATAAATTATTATGCGTACACTAATAATGATAATTTTAACATAGATTATTATACTGAAATATATTTAACAGTAAATGGTGCCTCAGCAGAAACTACTAATAGTGATAAGTATAATAATATAATAGAAAAATCATTAAAAGAAATAGATAAAATAAAAAAAGATAGAGAAGATTTAAGATATAGCAAAATATATGATGATGCTAATAATAAAATAAAAGAAGAACAAGAAAAGGGACAAGAAAAGTTAGATAACGCTAAAAATGCTTTAGATAGTGCAAATGAAAAGTTAGTAGATGGAAAAAATAAGCTAACATCATCTAAAGTGAAATTAGATAATGCTAAAACAGAGTTAAATAACACTAAAATAAAGTTAGATGATGCAAGAGAAACTCTTAATTATAATAAGTTAAAACTAGATAACGCAAAAAAAGAAATAGAATTAGGTAAAAATAAGATAAATGCTAAATTAAATTCTTATGGAATAACAATAGATGATATAAATACTGCGTTAAACTATATAAATAACCCATCTATTTCAAAAAATGTTATTATAAATGCTATACCTGATGATATTTTATTTCATGATGAAATAGTTAATGTAGTTAATAAAATATATGATTTAGGATTACAAAAAGAATTTATAGAATTTATAAAGGATCCAGTTAATAATAAAGATGCTTTAATAAGCAAGATTCCACCTGATACACCAGGTTATAATGAGATTATATTAACGGTTAACTTTATCGCGGATAATAGTGATTTAATTAAAGATTATATAACTAATCCTGATAACATTGATTTTATAATTGCATCAATACCAGAAGATATACCAAATTATGATCAAATAATAAAAGCATTAACACTTTATAAAGAAAACTATGATGATTTTATAAAATTAGTTAATGCAATAGATAAAATAAATGCTGCTGAAAAGGAATATCAAAATGGTTTAGCGTTATATAATAAGGCTATGGAAGAATATAATAGTGGCTATAATAAGTATTTAAGTTATTATAATGATTATCAAAATGGACTTTCTTTATATAATAATTCATATAGAACTTATCGTAGTAGTCTTGAATTATTTAATTCCAAATTAAAAGAGTATTATGATAGTAAAGCCATGTTTGATTTAAAAATAAGTGATGCTAAAGATAAATTAAATGAAATACCAAAAGCTGTTTTATATATATATGGTAGATTAGATGATAGTGGGTATTCTAGTTTTATAGATGATGGTAATAGTGTTTCAAACTTATCTAAAGTATTTCCTACTATATTTTTTGTGGTAGCTATATTAATAAGTCTTATATCAATGTCTAGAATGGTAGAAGATGATAGAGGAGTCATCGGAACATTTAAGTCACTAGGTTTTAGTAATAAGCACATAAGAAGAAAATATTTATTATATTCAGGACTTGCAACTATTTCAGGCGGTATAATAGGTGCTTTATTAGGATTTTTCTTGCTTCCTAAGTTTATTTGGGGTATATATAAAATATTATTTGATGTACCAGTATTTAAGTATGATTTTAATCCTACGAACTCCGTTATGGGTATTTTAATTGCAACAATATGTATTTGTGGTACTACGCTTTTAACGATTAGAAAAGTAGTTAAAGAAAAACCATCTGACCTAATGAGACCTAAAGCTCCGTCAAACGGAAAAAGAGTAATACTAGAGCGTATACCATTTATTTGGAAACGTATTAATTTTTCAAATAAAATAACGGTAAGAAATTTATTTAGATATAAAAAGCGAGTATTTATGACGGTTGGTGGAATACTTGGATGTACTGCTCTTATGTTAGCTGGATTTGGTATTCGTGACTCAATAGTAGAAATACCAGATAAACAGTATAATAATGTATTTAAATTTGATGAAATGGTATATGTTACAAATACCTCATCAAAGGAAAATCTAGATAAAATATTTAATAGTAAACATATAACAAAGAGACTTGATACTAATATGGTTATATCTATGACTTCATATAATAATGATATAAATATATTTGTGCCATTTAATCAAGAAGACATGGATGAAATAGTTAATTTAAGAGAATTAAAAACGGGCAAGAAACTTAAATTAAAAGATAATGAGGTAATTATTTCTGATAAATTATCGCAGCTTATTAAGAAAAATAAGGGTGATAAAATTATAATAAAAGATTCTAACAATAAAGAATATACTTTTGTTATTAGTGGTATTTGTGAAAACTATGTTAGTCACTATGTATTTATGAATAAAAAAACATATGAAGATAACATTGGGACTTATGAAACAAACATTACCTATTTAAAAATAGATAATTTAAAAAATGAAGAAAAACTATCAAAACAGTTACTTAAAAATGATGATATAATGAGTATTATGTCTGTTAGTCAAACAATTAAAAGCGTAAATAATATGCTTAAGTCATTAAATAGTGTAGTATTAATTCTAATTGTTTTATCAGGTGCTTTATCATTTGTTGTTTTATATAATTTATCATACATAAATATAAGTGAAAGAAAAAGAGAAATAGCAACTCTTAAAGTACTAGGCTTTACTGATAAAGAAGTAGATGATTACATTGTTAAAGAAACTATTATATTAACTATTATGGGTATAGTCTTTGGCCTTATATTTGGTATCTTCTTAACTAATGTGATTGTTAATACTGTTGAAATTGAAATAGTAAGATTTATTCATCATATAAATTTATCTAGTTATTTAATAACAGCATTTATGGTAATGTTATTTACTATTATAGTAAGTATAATAATTCATTATGCATTAAAGAAAATCGATATGATTGAGTCTTTAAAGAGCGTTGAGTAATAAAAATTAGTTAGATATCTAGCTAATTTTTTGTTTGAAGTTAAATATAATAAAAAAATTAAAGTTACATGTTAGCTTTGATGATATTTCTTATTTAAGATTACAACATAAAAAGGAATCATTAGTAAATACTAAGATTCCTTTTATTATAACCATTCTCCGTTTCTTTTAATATATATTTTCTTAATTATATTAACTAAAATTACATATAAGATAACAAGTAATATAACTATAAGGTAATACTGAAGAGGAAGGATTACAAAGTTAAATGATTTTACTTTGCAAAGTGCTATTGGAGTTATTATTGTAAGTATAAGAGATAGAAGGGTAAGAAGAGTAAGTGTCACGCTTGCTCTTGATTCTATAAATGCTTTTTTAGCGGTTCTTACGTTATGAATAATCATAAGTTCACTTACAAGGCACATTACAAACCAAGCTGTTTGAAAGTATGCTTGTTTATTAACTCCATTATATCCAAGTACAAACCAGAATATAATAAATGCAATACAATCTATTACTGAAGATGTTATACCCATTACTTTCATAAATTTTGATATTCCTTTTGTATTCCATTTTTTAGGTTTTCTTAAGAATTCTTCATCAACGTTATCATAAGGAATTCCTATTTGAGAAAAGTCATAAATAAAATCTTGGAATAACATTTGAATAGGTAAAAGAGGTAAAAATGGTAAGAATATACTTGCTATCATAATACTAAATACGTCTCCAAAATCTCCAGACAAAGCCATTTTCATGTATTTTATTATGTTAGCATATACCTTTCTTCCTTCTATTACACCATCATAAATAACTTTTAAACTTTTTTCTAATAATATAATATCGCTTGCTTCTTTAGCTATGTCAGTTGCACTATTAACTGATATACCAACGTCTGCGGTATGTAGTGATGGAGCATCATTAACACCATCTCCCATGTATCCAACAACATGTCCTTTTTCTTTAAATAATCTAATTATTCTTTCTTTTTGAAGGGGATTAAATCTTGCGTATATGTTAACATCATCAATCATAGAAGATAATTCTTCATCAGTTAATTTATCAATATCTGCTCCAATTAAAACTTTATCACTATTAATTCCAACTGTTTTACATATGTTTTCTGTTGCATACCTGTTATCACCTGTTATTACTTTTAAGTTTATGCCAGCCTTCTTAAGCTTTAATAATACGTTTTTAACATCTTTTTTAGGTGGATCTAAAAACCCAACAAAACCAATTAATATCATATCTTTTTCGTCTTTACTAGAGAAAATGTCTTTACCAGGATATTCTTTTTTTTCGGCAAGTGCTATAACCTGCATTCCTTCTTCTTCTAATTCTCTAGCTTTTTTGTTTACAACGTCTATTATTTTATTCGTTATTTTTTCTTCTTTATTTCCAATTAGAGCTTTATTGCAGGATTTTATAACCTCTTCTAAAGCACCTTTAGTAATCATTTTGTATCCTTTTGCACCTTTAACTACGATGCTAGTTTTTTTTCTGTTATAATCAAACGGAATTTCATCTATCTTTTCGTACTTATCTTTAATATTATCTATTTTATTTTCTTTAGCATACAAAATAACTGCTTTATCAACTATGTTTTTCATACCTGTTGAAAAATAACTATTTAAGAAAGCATAATTAAGTACGTCTATGTTTTCTTTTCCACTTGTATCTATGTATTTTTGAAGGGTTATGTTATTTTCAGTTAACGTTCCTGTTTTATCAGTACATAAAACGTCTATTGCTCCTAAGTTTTGAATTGCATCTATTTTCTTAACAAGCGTTTTTTTCTTGGCAAGTGTTTTGCTGCCTTTTGTTAAATTTACGTTAACTATCATTGGAAGCATGCTAGGCGTGATACCTACTGCAACTGAAAGAGCAAACAAAATAGCTTCCTTAAAATTTCCTTTAATTACACCATCTACTACCAAAACGACAAGACAAACAACAATCATATACGTAATTAACATTTTAGTTATGTTTTTCATTCCTTTTTCAAAGTTCGTTACTTCTTTTGTGTTATCTATTTCTTTTCCCATTGAACCAAGGTAAGTGTTAAATCCGGTTTCAATTACAATTGCACTTGCACTTCCAGTAATTACACTAGAACCCATTAAACATACGTTATCAATGCTAAATACGTCTTTAGCATCGTTTTTTTTAGCCTTTTTTTCGATAGGTATACTTTCACCAGTAAAAACGGATTGATTTAAAAATAGGTCTTTACTTTCTAAAATAATTACATCCGCAGGAACAATTGAACCAGCATTTAATTTTATAATGTCTCCAATAACTACTTTTTCTGTTTTGATGGTGTTTTCTTTACCACTTCTAAGTACGTTTGCAAGGCTATATATACTTGCTTTTAATTTTCTGTTAAATTTATAAACTGAGTAGTCCTGGACGAACCTTATAACAGCACTTATAACGGCAATTAAAACTATTATTAATGAACCTAACCTATCACCTAAAGAGAAGTTTATAACTGCCAAAACAAGTAATATTATAATAAACTGATCTTTAAATGAGTTTAAAAGAAAATATATCCAAGGCTTTTTATCATCCTTAATAACTACGTTTGGACCATATTTTTTAAGTCTTTTTGATGCTTCATCACTTGACAAGCCATCTTTATTTGATTTTAGATAATGTACTAACTCATCAGATGATAAATTAGATATCTTTTTATATTTGTCTAGTAAAGTTACGTTGTTATCATTTAAATACTTCTTTTTCTTTTTTATATCAAATATCTGTATCATATAACCACCGTCCTATAATAAATTATATCACAATTTTTTTATTATGAATAAATTAAAAAAACGAATTATTTTATGATAATCGATAAAAATATATTGACAATTAATAAAATAAGACATATTATTAAATTGAGGTGAGGAAAAATTATGAAAAAAAGTGTACTAGCTAAAGCAGTATCTATATTGTTAATTGTTATTTTAATTATTGGAATAGGGTGTTTTATATTTATTCCAGAACTTTATGATATGTTTAAAGGAAGCGATATTGATTTATTTAAAAAACATATACCAATTTATAGATTAGCGTTTTATATGTGCTATATAATTGGACTTTATATAGTATATAGATTAATTGGTTTATTTAACATTGTTTATAGTGGAAGTCCTTTTAATAAAAAATTAGAAGATACTTTAAAAGTAATTGCAGTTATGTTTATGATTCTATTTTTAATAGTAATTATTAAAGGTGTATTTATACCAAACTTATTAACGTTTGTAGTTGCACTTATTTGTTTTTTTACATCACTTTCATTTTACGTTTTAGCAGAAGTTATAAAAGCTGCGATAAAATATAAAACGGAAGTAGATTTTACGATTTAGGAGGCACTTTTATGATAGTAGTTAATTTAGATGTTATGATGGCTAAAAGAAAGATGTCACTAAATGAACTTAGCCTAAAAACTGGTATTACAACGACTAATCTTTCAATATTAAAAACAAATAAGGCAAAGGCGATAAGATTTTCAACGCTAGAGGTAATTTGCAAAGTACTTAACTGTCAGCCAAGCGATATATTAGAATACAAGGGTGATAATAATGAACAGTAAAAATAGAAAAAAACATATATTAGTTCCTTTAATATCTGCTATTTTAATAGTTATTGTAGGAATGTTAAACATAGATTTTTATTTTAAAAGTGTTATGTTTCCTTTCTTAATGATCTTAATATCAAGTACTATTTTAGTTAAAGATTATGAGAAAATAAATAAAAAGGCTTATTTACTTATCATTCCAATAGTTCTTATAATTATAAGTAACTTAGTTTTGAAAGTATTAAAAGGTAATTTAGATGGTACTAACCAGTTACTTAATATAATAGTTTTACCATTATTAATTTCTACGTATTTATTTATGCTTGTAAGAAGTGATTTTAAGGTATCTTTAGAAAATATGTTTTTAGTCTTTAAACTATTTCCAAAGAACTTATTTAAAAACCTTAAATTTATTAAAATAGATACAAAGAAAGATAAAAATGATAAGGTAATTAACATTATATTTGGAACTATTATAGGTGTTTTTATATCAGGATTAATACTTGCGCTTTTAACTAGTGCGGATGCTTATTTTGATAAATTTTTATCTAGTATTGTTACAAATATTAATGTAGATTTTAACTTGTGGTATGTTATTAAAGGAATAATATATTTTGTTATCTTGTTTGTAATAGGTATTAACTTATTTAAAAATAAGGAAATAGCTTTAAAAGAAAGTAAAATGAGTCGTGTAAATAAAACAGTTGTTACAACTATGCTTTTCATAGTAAACTTTGTATTTGTTTTATTTTTAATATCAGAGATATCTAAACTTTGTGGTAACTTCCTTAAGGTTCCTAAAGGATATATTTATTCCAGCTACGCAAGAGAAGGATTTTTCCAACTTTTATTTGTAACACTAATAAATTTCGGAATAATATTATATT
>ULYQ01006127.1_pt1 | contig 16148 bp, 18 predicted proteins | sample 1962271 | NCBI WGS metagenome assembly ULYQ01 (sample SAMEA4835865, study PRJEB28245) | human gut metagenome | biome: gut microbiome; material: fecal sample | place: Denmark | collected 2008
GTCTGATGGAACTAACCATCAAAAGAGAGTCAAAGAACTCCTTTGGATATATTTATCCCTAAAAAAATCTCATCATATTCAGCACTTCAAGTCGATTAGTGGCGTACATAGCTGTCGTCAAGAGGTACGTTGCCTCTAAAAAAAGCACATAAAAGAGGCTTGGTGTGGATATGATGAGTAATCATTTCATGCTAGACCTCTTTTTAGCATGCAGAAAGGGAGGAAATAGAGATGCATGAATTTGATTATCATAATGAAGGGATACTAAACGTCCCTTCAAAAAAATGGGGCAAGCAAGAGCTTGCTCAAGCTCGGGAACGCTGGGCAGAACGAGAGTCGTGGGAAAACTCTTACTTAAAATACCCTAAAACCGATGGGGTATATAACTTCATCCTGCAAAAAATGAAATCGGAAGGTTTACGACCTTCGAGTGAAAAAATTGCAGAGATGGCCGACATATTCCGAGAATTTTATGGAAGCAGAGATTAAGTTAGTCTCTGTTCCTTTTTTTTGCTCAAAATACATCTTTTCAGGTTCACTGTCGGTGTTAACTATGTTGTTTAGATTAAGTTCTAAACTAGAAGGAGAAAATTATATGAACACAGTTAAAAAAGAAAAAAGATTGAAAAGATTCGCAGAAACAATCTTGACAGAAGACTTGGCATCAAAATGTCAAATCAAAGTCAAATCAAACAGCGGGTCATTTAGCTGCCCGTCAAAAAACGGTTTTTATATCGTAATAGACGAAGAAATGGTGAACGCACCAACTGAATATGAGCAAATGGTACAACTTAAAGGTATTTTAGCTCACGAATGCGGGCATGTTTTATTCAGTGATTTCGAGCTATTTGGGAAAGTTTCTCGAAAAAAATCAGATGATGGAAAGAAAATCCAGACACTGGCCAGTAAGTATCTGGAAAATATCAGAAATGACAAGGACAATGTTAATGTTTTTGCCGAAATGAAGAATTTGTTCATTGAATTCGTAACAGATTCAAAAATGCCTGAAATGTTAAACTCTATCGAAGATGCTTCGGTAGAATATCAGGTTACAAAGACAGATGAAGATGTTTTTGGTGCCGTTCGTTTTATTCGTGATGATATTGTTGCACGAGAAATAGAACGAAAAGAATCCGTCATAAAATCTGGAGCAGAATTACCTTTGAGCTTCTATATCATGGAAATGCGTCATTTAGCAACCTACGGATATAGAAAACCAGATATGACAACGGAATGTCTTGATACGATTCTGACAAAAGAACAGGTTGCTGAGATTCGAAAGCTTACATTTTATGGAAGATTTGGAGCTAAAGACACTGCTGAACGTCTTGCAGTGTCAAAGGTGTTGATGGATTACCTTCAGCCTGTAATTCAAGAAAAAGCTTTGGATTTAATGCTGAACTATATAAAAGCATTACAATCTGTTGGCCAAACGGATGAAATTCCTGTTCCATCAGGACTTAAAGACCCACTTGAAGAATTTGCTATTGAAATTCCATGTAATAGTAAAATGTCAAAAGTAGTTCAACCTATGTGTGGTCGTCAAGAAATCTTAAAACTTCCGGATGAACTTCAGGAAAAAGTCGACTCTGCTCAAGCAGACAAAGGCTCTGAAACAGAATCTCAAGACGAAGGAGATTTCGAGAAATCTTCTGGCAAATCTTCAGAAAATATGGAGGCTTCTGAAAACACTTCTGGAAATAACCAAACTTCAGAGGAAACTGATTCTTCAGAAACAGATTCAAATGAAATACCTGAAGAAGCTGACAAAAAACCTGAAATTTCTGATAAAAACTCCGAAGACACATCTGAAAATAGTCAGGAGAATGCTGAAAGCTCTCAAGATAGCCAACAAGACTTAGCTGATGAAGCACCTTCTGAAGCTGAAGAAATCACAGATGAAATGATGAATTCTATAGGTGAATCAGAAGAGCAGGAAGGAGAAATCGCCAGACGAGAAATCATAGAGCGAGAACAAAAGAATCTTGAACAACAGATTCGTAAAGCCGAAAAGGGTGAACTCTTCCCTAAAGAGGCTGGTTCTGGGGAAAAGTCAAAAGGTTCAAAAAATCTTGCTGACCCATCTGTTTTGACAAATATTCATAATGGAACAGATACAACTCTTTTCCCTTATGAAAGAGTAGAAACAACGGGTGTTTATGATTGGGTATATGACGAGAATGAGAAAGCTTTGAATAAAGAAGCTAAAAAATTCAGTTCAAAACTTAGAGAGCTTTTGATGTATCGTGCAAAAACACATCGTGTACACGCACGGGATGAGGGAAGCATTGATTCTATGAATTTGTATCGAATTTCTACTGATCGTAAAATCTTTCAGAAAAAGATCGATGGCCAGGAAACGAAAGTTCGATTCAAAATCCTTGTAGATTGTTCAGGTTCAATGAGTGGCCGCAGAATGCATGAAGCTATAAAAGCTTGTTATCTGTTAGCCACTTCGTTACAGAAGCTAAAAATACCATTCAGTATTGTAGGACATTCAGCTGACGGACGTCATGTAAAAATGATTGAATATATCGACTTTGAACACTGCAGAAAGAAAGAATCTTTAATGAAACTTCGCAGTATGAAAGCCTATGACACAAGTCGAGATGGGCTAACTATTTTCCACGCATCAGTAGATCTTATTCGCCATTCTAAAAAAGGCGAAAAAAAGGTGTTGATTGTTATTTCTGATGGAAATCCACATGGATGGGACAACTATCATGAAAAGTTTAAAACAGATATCACTTCAATGTGGTCATATTTTGAAGAAAAATATGATGTTCAAACAATCGGTGTTGGAATCGGAGAAGGTATGGAATCTGTACAGAATTTGTATAAAGAACATGTTGTCGTTGAAGATGTTTTTGAACTTGGTGATCAGCTGTTGAAAACGATTCGTCAAATTATTCTTGGATAGCTGGAAAGAAGATGTCATGATGATATCTTCTTTTTTTTGTGTTCAATGTACAAAAGGAGGTGTAATCATGAAAGAACGATACAAAAACAATAGAGTTGTTATTCCTGTTTTAGTAATTGGAATTCTACTAATGGTTTATTTATTATTAAAATGATGATTTATTAATTAACAAATTCTGATTAAAAGTGACGGGAACGGGTGTTTGATAAACGACTCGTGATACTTTACAATATACCTGTATCAAGCAAAACGAAGGGAGATTAAAATAAAATGCCAAGACAAAATCGTTACAGTTCTCAAAACACTTCTCGAAAAGAAGGCAATTATAGATACGATGCAAAGCCTGTCTACCTTCAAAGGGAAGGCGGTAATACATATCAAAATCAGAAACCTTCGAATAATGGTATGCCAAATGATTACGGAAGACAGCCAACCTCATATGGAGTAGATTATTCGAGAAATCCTCGCTTATATCCTAGAAATGATGAATTCAATCGAGGGTATGAACAACCGAGAACAAATCCGTATAGACAAACCAATGATTATTATCCTAATAATCAACCGATGTACAACGACCATTCAAGAATGAACAATGATAAACAGATGTCTGGTCAGAATCATAGAAAAGAAAATTCTAGACAAGTATCTGAAAAAGAACCTGTCAAGAATTCAAAATCTGCAAAGCAAAAAACAAGTAAAAAATCAAAACCTGTTAAAAAGAAAAAGCAAGGCTTTAAACTGATAAAGAAAAAAGATGGAAATCAGATTAAAGACGGAAATCAAAACAAGACTTCCAAGATAAAGCCAAAAATCAAACTTGGAAATAAGGTAAAAACCTTGGCTATTGCGTTAGTAATTGCTGTAGCAGGCGTTGGAGGCGTGGCTTTTATGGGGCGTGACAAGTCTTTTACAAAAGTATGTGAATCTACAACAGAATACAATAAGGGGATTGGTTATACATTCTATGTAGGACATGATGGAAAGACTATTGACACGATTGAAAAAGATGACACGGTTTCGTTAGATTTTATCAAGAAAAATCTTGGTAAAGAAAATGCAGAACAAATTCTGGAAGAATACAAGAAAAAAACACAGCAGACATATAAGGATACTGTTGAAAAATATTCCAAATATGATTTCTTTGACAGTTCTATCAAAGTTTCCAAAGATAAAGTAGCTGTTAAATACAGAATTCGTGTTGCAGATGAAAAATTCAGCTATAAAAAGAATAAAGATATCCTTGACGAGTTCGGAATGACGTATTTCTACAATGCAGATAAAAAACAATTCGTGTATGATGAAGATGCTTTCTTATCTGACAAGATTCCGTTAGGAAGTATTGAGAATGTGGAATGTCACGATTCATCAAAAACAATTAAAGTTAAGAACATTGATAAGGATAAAAAAGGGGATTAGTTATGACGAAGAGCAGACAGATTTCTCAGACAGGAATCTTCCTGAAGAACTTCAGAATGGAACGAGGAGAATACCAAAAGGGGATGGCTGAAAAGCTTAGAGTATCTTCTCCGTACCTGTCAGCTGTTGAAAGCGGGAAGAAACAAATGTCAGAAGAAATGGCAGAGAGATTCAAACAGGTCTATAATCTTTCCAGAGAAGATGGAGATAAACTGGATAAAGCTGTAGAAACTGATAAACAGATTTACAGAAAACCGTTGAAAGGGGCAACGAAACTCCAAAATGACCTTGTAACAACAGTACTTGTTCACGCACTTGACTTGCAGGATGAATACTGTGAAAGACTGATTAATGCAGTCGAAAGATTTTCCAACTCCAGAGTATAGTTCTGGAGTCTATGCCCAGATGGTGAAATGGTAGACACGCTGTCTTCAGGCGGCAGTGCAGGAAACTGTGTGAGGGTTCGAATCCCTTTCTGGGCACCATTTTAGTAAGTGAATAAAGGAAGTATGTATATGAAAAAAGAAAAACGGAAAGATGAAGAATATGTTGAAGTTTCATTGATGGAATATATTAAATATTCAAAACCATTCCACATCGTATGCTTGGTTATCGTGTTGTGCTTGATGACTTCAGGTATTTTGTATCAGCAGATTGAAATCATGAATCTTCAAAATGATTTAAAAGAAATTGCAGATAATGCAAATTATGATTTGGATAGGCATGCGAAAACAGAAACGACAGATGAGATTGAACTGAAAGCTAAAACACTGATGAGCACGGACTGGTTCAAAAAGAACACTATAGAAAAACCAACAAATAAAAAGAGTGTGTTCTCTTCTAAAAAGTCTGAATATTACGTCTATCTATATAAAGATGACTGTATCTTCTGCAAACAAACGGAAGCTCACATGTTTGAAAAATTGGAAACAATGAAAAAGAAGAATATCTATTTTGCGGATATTACAGATGCAAACGATGAATCAGACAAAGAGACTTCAAAGAAAAAGGAAATCCTTTGGGCAGAAGAATCGGACGAAAGAGAAGTCTACACAACAACAAAAGATGATTTAATGATTTCTGGTACTCCTACAATGGTCAAAGTAAACAAAAACAAAAAGAATATTACAGTGTATGTTGGCTTAGATGCTATCGAAAAGGAGCTTAACATTAATTGATTGGATTACAGAAAGGATGGTGGTGATGACATGACAACTTATGTGCTGTTTGATCTGGAGTCGATTGGAACAGAATACTGCGAAGATGTAATGAATCTGGATTGGAAAGAGATTATTGAAATTGGAGCTTATAAGTTATGCTTTGATGAAGAAAGAACAATTATGTTGTCTGATTTTCACACATTCGTATGTCCATTTGCTCATAAATTAAATAGACGGCAGACTTCTGTTACACATATTCAGGAAGAAGATCTGATAAAAGCACCTTGCTATAACGATGCTATCGAGAACTTTATTCGATGGGCAGGACGGGATTCGGTGTTCGTATTCTGGGGAAATTCAAAGGTAAGGATGATTCTGGATAACAACAGAAGAAACTGGATTGACGATTTTCCAAGATTAAAGTTTATGGATCTTCAGTCGGAATATGATATGAAAAAAAGGTCTTCGAGAAAAACCTCTCTAGAACAGGCTGTTATGGAGAATACAGGAAGATTTATAGGAATCAGACATTCATCAATGGCAGATGCATTCAATATGATTTCTGTTATTCAAAAACTGCGAAATATACCTTTAAGAATTGAAAAGAGTAATGAACGAAGATTAATTGGAAGTCGAAACGAACCCCCGGTTATTGATGCGGTGTTTATTGAAAAGAAGCAGAAGAAAGAAATTCCTATCTACCAAAGGGTATGTGCAAGGGATTTTATAAAAGGGGGAGATGAAATACGTCAACTCAAACAAGAACAGCAAAGACGTTTGGCTGGAGTCTTCTAGTGGCTTTAGCTCTCTGCACTGGATGTTCATCTTCCACAGTGCATACGGATAAGAAAGAAGTTTTAAACATGGATAGATACGGAATTGAAATCGTCTTAAAAGACGACTGCAAAAAGGAAGATAAAACTGTTAAAGATATTCTGAAACAGCTTGATGGAGTAAAGAAAAATCAGCCATACCTGATTCCAAGTACAAAAAAAATAGTCATCTGCAAGGATGTTCTGGATTCAGCAGGAGCTGAGGAGTCTTTCAATGTTAAAGATGGAATATATGCAGGTTTTGCAGATATAGACGAAAAAACGATTTACGTCAGCTCGGAAAACTATATAGAAGATACGGTCGAACATGAAATGTTTCACCAGTTCGACGCATCCTTTGGAGAAACGTATCTAAGTGAAACAGAAACATTCTATGAGCTTGCAAATGAGAATTATGACCGTCTTGTTACGATATTTGGATATAACAAATACCAAACGATGGATATCAATGAATTTTTTGTAGCAGTAGCTCTGGATTATGCAGACGAGCTGGAAAGTATAGCTTTGAAAAATAATTTTCCAGAAATATATGATTATATCAATAGATACGTTGGACAACGAGAAAAGGAGATTGAGTAATGTCAGATTATAGAAGAAGTGGTTATCGCCAAACACAATATACGGATTCAAGATACGGTGGTTTTGGATACGGGAACTCTGGATATAGAGAAGATGATATGTATCAGGAACAAGCTTATGGTCAACAGGATATGTATCAGCGTCAAACAGAATATGAACAGAATTCCTATGATTATCAACAGGAACGCCCTTCTTATTCGAGAGTTAGAAGATATGAAGCTGTAGCAACACAAAACTATATGCCTGCAAGAGTTTCAAACCGTAGACAAAACAGCTATTACGCACCAGCACCAAAAAGAAACGCTCAGCCTCAAGGTGGTTATGGATATGCTCAGGGAGCTGCTTACAGACCTGTAAACGACGCAAGAATGCGTCAAAATCAAAACAGATGGGATAATCCAGATAGACAGCAATATGGAGCACCTAGATATGATGATGTTGGATATGAAGATAACGCAGGCTACGGATATCAGGAAACAGGCTATGATAACTACCAGCAACCACAGTATGAACATCCTCAATACAATTCGTATCAAAACCAAGGCTATTATGATACGCAAGAAGATAGCCGTCAAAGAGAATATGAAGAACCCGAGGAACAAACAGAAGAAAAAGAAGAAGGAAAATCTAAGAAACAAACGATTCTTAGCCGTATCATCGCTTTTGCATCAGGTTTACTGTTGATTGCGGTTGTGTGGATTATTGCTTATTTAAAGATGAATGGCTTTATTTCGCTGCCATTCTAGAAGAGAAAATTGCGGGGCAACCCGCTTTTTTTAAGGTTAAATGTAAACTGTATGGAATAAGTGGCGTGCTTTTGTCACGAGAAAAGGAGAAGAATATATGAAAAAATGTCCAGTGTGTGGTAGCAGTTTGTTTCAAGGCAAATGCGTAAGATGGCCTGTGTGTGGTTTTGAAGAAAATATTATCAATACTATGCCGTGTCAATTCGTATCGTTTGACCTTGAAACAACAGGATTCTCAAGGAAAGATGACCGTGTTATCGAAATAGGAGCAGTGAGAATGAAATTAAATGAAAGTACAGGAGTGTACGACGAGATTGATTCATTCAGCTGTCTTGTTAATCCTGGAAAGGATTCAAATGGGAATCAAATCTTTATCACCCCATATATTACACAGCTAACGGGGATTTCAAACGAAATGGTTGCTAATCAGATTGTTGAGAGCGAAGCTGTTTTGAAGTTTGTGGAATGGTGTAAAGATGATATTGTGGCAGGTCATAATATCGTAAAGTTTGATATTCCGTTCTTGAAAGCTGCCGTAAAACGAGCAGGGGCAAAGTGGAGCCCAAACAGTTGCATGGACTCCCTACAGTTGGCAGGAAATCTGCAGTTGAAGGAAAAAGGATTTGTTCCAAATCTAAAACAACCTACTCTTGCAGATTGGCTAGGGTTCAAATACAACGCCCATAGAGCAGTGGATGACTGTAGAGCTTGCTCTGTGATTCTGCAAAAGCTTGGTCAAATGGCGGAAAAACAAAAAATCACAATCGTTTCAAGCTGTTAACAAGCTTCTACTGGAAGACCCTTCTTATTTTGAGGGGTCTTTCTTTTTTCATATATAAAGTGACGGATTCGCCAGGTTGTTTCGATACGCGAGCTGTAATACAATATATTTGTAAAAAGTAATCCACCAATGGTTTAAACATAACGATTGCTTTTTTGAAGAATTCTTGAAGTTTTTTCGAAATAAATGCAACTTTTTTAAAATGGGTTACGTTAAAGAGCATGGAAGAAGAAAAACAGTTGAGATTTTTTCAGATATTGTGTGAAAGAAAGACAAAAGTCTTTTTCCAGATTTAGATTCGATGGTATTTAGAAAGGGTTCTGACCATCGAGTAAATGAACTGATTCTTGTTGTGAAATATCTCGGAGAAAAGAGATTAGAAAGGAAAACATTATGACAAAAGAAAACAGCAAAAGAAAGATTTTAGTTACGGCTTTGGCAGGCTTTACAGCAGCACAGGGGGTTGCAGGAAACTTAACCACAGTTTACGCAAAAGGTGCTCAGGAAGATACATCTTCAAAAGAAGAGACAAAGCAAGCTCAAAAGGAGGCTTCTAAAAAAGAGCAGTTAGAAGCACAAATTAAAGAAGCTCAGGAAAAAGTAGATGCGGCCCAAAAAGAAGCAGATGCAAAAAATGCCGAGGCAGAGGTTGCAAAACAAGAAGTAGGAACTGCAAACGAAGCTTATACTACTCAAAACACAGTAGTACAGACAGGCTACGATACTTTGAATAGTGTAATTGATGAAAGCTTGCAACCATTATTAAATGAGATTGCAGATTTAGAAGCTAAGATTGCTCAAATGACAGTCAATTTGAATGCGGAACAAAAAGCTTCTCAAGAAGCAGAACAGGCTAAAAATGAAGCAGAAGCCAATTTAGCTAACAAAAAAGCTGAATTAGAAGGTTTACGAAATCAATTAGCAGCTATGAAGACTCCTGAAGAACTTGAAACAGAATATAATCAGGCAACTGAAGATGCTGCAAAAGCTCAGGAAGCAACAGATACAGCACAAAAGGAAGCTGATGAAGCTCAAACGGCTTTAGATACTGCTCAAAGCAATTTGACAGCTAAAGAAGATACTTTAAATCAGGCTCGTACTGATTACGAAAGTGCAACAGCTGAAGTAACAGAAAAACAAACAGCTGTAGATACTGCTCAGGCTTTATTAGATTCTATGACAGATCCAGATGGAATGGAAACTGCAAAAGCTGAATTAGAAACTGCAAAAGCAGATTTACAGACTGCCCAACAAAAACAAACAGACGCTGAAAACACGTTAGCTTCTGCAAACTTGGCTTATGAAACGGCAAAAACTGCAAAGGAAACTGCCGAAACAAATTTAGCGAATGCTCAACAGGCTGTAACGGATGCACAAAATAAGTTGAATGATGCAAAAACTAAAGAACAATCAGCGAAAGATTCTTTAGATGCGGCAAATGCCGAAAAAGAAAAGAACGAAGCAGCAATCAAGGAATTGAATGCCAAGATTGCAACAGCTCAGAATGAAGTAAATCAGGCTCAAACAGCTTATGACAAGGCTTTAAACGATTTTAACTCGACAATGTCTCCATTGGAACAGGCTAAAAAGAATTTAGCTGACTTTGAAGCAAAGTATGCTACGGAACTGGCTCGATTGAACCAAGGAAGTAAAGGATATTTTGATTCTGTTGGATGTTCAGATTTGGCTGATTATGTATTCAAAGTTGATAATTCAGTAGAAGGTAAATTAGCAGCTTATACTCAAATGGGACAAAAGGATGACGCTACAAGCTTAGAAAACATGCAAGCTTCTATTGCTTATATGAAAGAGTGTAATGAAATCCGTAAAAAAGAAGGCTTATCTGAATTAAAAGTTAGTATGTGGCTTACAGCAATTGCACAAGTAAATGCAAATCATGCAAAATCAAATATGGAGCATGCTGGTATATATGCTACGGGAGAAAATCTTGCATGGGGTTACGGAAACGCAAATACAGCAGGAAGTCCGTTCCGTGGCTGGTATGATCAGGAAAAGGCTGAATATCTAGCTGGAAATCATAAATTCTCAGATGTTGGTCACTATAAAAATATTGTTGAAAAGCGATATACCGTGACAGGCTTTGCAGTTGGAACAAACGGACGGTTCTCAACAGCTCATTGTCAGGAGTTTTTAGACGAAGTAATGGGCGTTGATGATGAAGTCCAAATGACTGTTGATGAATTTGAACAATCATTCAATAACTACTACAACAACTTAAAATCTGTAGATTCTCAGTACAAAACTTTACAGAATGCTGTCAACAATGCATCTGGTTCAGGCTCTAAAGACAACACGGCTGTAACAAATGCACTTAACTTGTTGAATGCTAAGAAAAACGCATTAACATCTTTACAGAACCAGAAAACTGCAAAAGAAAACGAACGTGCCGGATTGCAGAACCGTGTAAATCAAGCGACAGCTTCTTATAACCAAGCTGTACAAAACACAAAAGCAGCTAATCAAAAGGTTGAAGAAGCAAAAGCGGCTAAAGCAACTGCAGAAAATGCTTTGAATAGTGCAAAAGCAGAGTTAGCATCTAAAGAAAATGTACGTCAAACAGCTTCGGTAAATGTGGATACAGCAAAAGCTCAAGCTAAAGAAGCTCAGAACAAAGTGAATACTTTGAATGATAGAATCAACAACTGGACAGCAAACACAGAAAAAGCTGAAAAGAATTTAACAGATGCAAAAGATGCTTTAGCAAAAGCTAAGACTAGAAAAGCTCAGTTAAAAGACACATTCGATACAGCAACAGATGAACACAAGAAAGCATCTGACGTATTCAATGATGCAAAAGCTACTTCAGAGGATGCAAATGCACACTTGGCAACAGCTAAAGAAAACTTGAGCAAGAAAGACGCATTGAGAAACGCAGCTAAAAAGGCTGTTGATACATACAATGCAGCTTCTGCACAAGTCGAATCATTGGAAACAGATATCGCAAAATTAGCAGATACAATCACTGCGAAAGAAGCTGAAAAGGCAAAAGCAGATGAAAATATCGAAGCGTTGACAGCTGACATCGAAACAACTGCAAACGAAAAGGCTAAAGTAGATGCTGAAGCTGCTCCATTGAAAAACGTTAAAGTTGTGTTAAAAGACGTATTGATGAACGGCTCTAAAGCAGATATTTCAACAGTTGGAAATGAAATTCTAACAGCTAAGTTGAGTGCTTTACAGGTAGAAGTTGATAAAGCCAAAACCTTGAAAGCAGATTTAGAGGCTAAAAATACTGCTTACAATGACAAATACAACGAATATTTGACAGCCAAATCAAACTTGGCAAAAGCAGAAGCAAACCATGCAGAAGCTATGAAAGCATTAAGTGATTACTTGTATGAATCAACAGACAAAGGTGAAACTAACAAAGGTGAAACTACAGGAAGCAAGCCATCTGATGTTAAGACAACTCCTGATGTTCCAAATACAGGCGTAGCTATTGGAAACAGTGCTGCTTCAATCTCTGCAATGGGTGCCGCTTTAGCAGGATTAGGAATCGTTGGAGCAAAACGTCGTAAAGAACGTAAATAATCTTTGCAATACAAGACTTTCTCGCATGAGAAGGTCTTTTTTTTTACGTAGTGACGGGATCGGTTAAATGTATAAGAGAGTGATACGTGATATAATATATACATCAGTAAGGAGGTAATTGTTATCAAAAGTAAACTATTGAAAAGAACAGCAACAATCGCAGTGTCTGCTGTATGTGTAATGTCAGGAATGACAATGCCAATGCTGGCAAAAGAAGCAAAAACAAAATCCCTTGTAGAAACAAAGGTAAATGAAATAAATACGATTCATACAGATATTCTGAAAAAACAGGAAGAACAACGTAAAAAAGAAGAGCAAACTCGAAAAGAAACTGAAGAAAAAGCCCAAAAAGAAGCTGAAGAAAAAGCAGCTGAAGAGCAAAGACAAAAAGAAGAGCAAGAAGCTTTGGCAAATCAAGCTGAACAGCAGACCACTCAAACTACTGTAAATACAAGCTGGAATGGTTCTGTGCTGAGTCCATCTGCTGGTGTTAATTACGGTCCTTCAGGAAAAGAAACCTACTACAATCTAGATATGAGCGGAGTTGTATCCATTATGCGAGGCATGGGAAACAATGATTCATACTGGGTACGTGGAGACGGATGCAAAATGCTTGGAAATTATATCATGGTCGCCGCTAACTTAGGTGTACATCCTAGAGGAAGTCTTGTGGAAACAAGTCTTGGTACAGGAATCGTGTGTGACACCGGTGGCTTTGCTGCTGGTAATGCAAATCAACTGGATATCGCAACAAGCTGGTAAAAATATGATTCATTTGACAGACAAAGAATATAAGACTCTGATCAATCACGAAGCAGAGCAGAAAACAAATAAATATCACGCTCATAAAGTGAGTGTGGATGGGATTGTATTTGACAGCAAACACGAAGCAGAACGCTATAAAGAGCTGAAATTGCTACAAAAAGGGAATGTTATTTACGATCTGCAAAGACAGGTGCCTTTCGTTCTTATTGAGAAATCAGAATATGGACGTGAGATTCGCTATATCGCTGATTTTGTATATAAAAAAGGCGTAGGCGAGACGATCGTAGAAGATGCAAAAGGAGTCCGTACAAAAGAGTATAAGCTGAAAAAACGCTTAATGGCTGAGAAGTACGGAATCATTATATTTGAAAGTTAGATTTTGCGGGAGTGTCTTCGGATGCTCCCTCATTTCTAAAAATGTGAAAGGGTAAGAAGTTTTATTTATGCGACATTTAGAATTAACAAGAAAAACATTGGAAGAACAATGCAATACTTGGGCAAACAACATTAAAGAGGTATATCAACCTGATTTAATTATTTATATTGCAAGAGGCGGATATCTAATAGGAAAACAAATGAAAGAAGTGTTTCAAATTCCTATGATTGGTGTGAGTACAGTGAGAGATGGAAACGGGCTAAAAGAAAAGATCGGTCCTCTTGTCGCCATGCTTCCAAACTGTATTCGAAATCTATTGATTTCGATTGAATTGAAATCAAATAAACACGTAAAAAATACGGAAAGAAAGGTTCGATTCCTGAAAGGCGTAGAAGATGTAAAAGATAAGGATATTCAGAAAATCCTTGTAGCTGAAGACTCTGTAGATACAGGAAATTCTCTGCAACAGGCAATCAAAGCAATTCGAACTGTATTTCCAGACGCAGAAATCAAGGCTGCGAGCCTGAATGTATGGGATAAAAGCAAAAGTATTGCTCATGTTGATTATGCACTGTATGAAAATACGATTATCAAATCGCCGATGTCGAAAGACTCGAAAGAATACAAGGAATTTATAGAAACATATAGAAAGGAAGTGGACGAGCGATGAAACGAATCACGAAGAAATGGGACAAAGAACGAAAAAGACCTGTGGTCCTTTTAGATTTCGATGATGTGCTGTTTGATTTTTTAGGCACTGTAACAAAAAGATACAATGAAATCACAGGGGAAAATCTATCTGTTGAAGATTTCAAAACGTGGGATTTGTCTGAAACAGGAGATATTCACGTATTCATGAACATTATCAAAGACCCAAACCTTTGGAAAGATATGCCAGAAAAAGATGGTGCAATGGAAATTGTACAGCGTCTAATCAATGATGGTCGTTGGAACGTGCTTATCTGTACAGCCTGTACAACATTAGAAGAATACGTGGTTAAAGTCGGACTTATTGAGGAAAAGATTCCTGGATTCGATACAGCTAAGATTCTTAATATTGCTGACAAGCACCTGATTCGAGGTGATGTGATTGTCGATGACAAGGTCGAAAATCTGGATAAATGCGCTCGTTATGGCACAAAAGGAATTTTGTATGATATGCCGCACAATCGGACTTGCAATTCTTATATGCGTGTATATTCATTGAAATATCTTCCAGAGATTTTGGAAGAACTGTTCTGCTATTAGAAAAGGAGAAAGTGTTTATGAAAAAAAATCAACTGGATTTGGAAAAAGTGTTAAATCAAGAAGAATATAATAAGTTCGAAGCACTTATAATTCTTTACAGGTTGCAAAAACCAAGTAATAGTCAAAAGCTTGGTGTAAATTGGAGTGTCGAATGTAACAAAGCTCTTGAGGAATGTTTTGAGGATTCTGATATCGTTTATCGTATAAACTATATTCCGACAAGAATCAACATTAAGCGCCCTGTTATGTATCTCACTCAGAATAATATGAAATATAAAGTAAATGTTTGTGACCTTGGATTTGGACCTTATATTGATTTTGCTACGATGTCTAAAGTCCAAGATTTGAGGTGTTCTGATGAGAAAACAAAGTAAAGCCACAAAATTCACCGCAGCTCTTCTGCTTCTTATTATTTGTTCGTTAGCACCGATTGATATTACATCACCAAATTCATCGACTGACGACGGATATAGAACTGAAGAAAAACAAAACACATCACAAAAAGATGCAGAGAAAAAAACAGCACAAGATGTCACAGAAAACTCTGAACAACCTTCAGAATCTTCTATAAAGAATTCTGTAACAGGACCGAAAACGATTACTCTTGCTGATATTCCTGAATGGACAGAAGGTTCAAATGGATATATTACAGTGAATGATAATGTTCCGAATTTTACAGAAGATCAGATTACGAATGTGAGTTATGAAATTTATTCAGACTTGGATTCTCTTGGACGTGTTGAGGTTGCTGAAGCTTGCCTTGGTCGAGATTTAATGCCGACAAGCGAAAGAGGAGACATTTCATCCGTTCATCCATCTGGATGGTACTCCTTAAAATCCCAGTTGAAGACCGTCGGACAGTATGCAAACAGAGGACATTTGATTGCTTTTTCTTTAGCGGGTGAAAATGCAAACGAAAAGAATCTAGCGTCTATGACGGCTTATTGTAACCAGAAGGTATTTACAGAATTCGAAGAAAAAGTTCGAGACTATATCTATCAGACCAACAATCATGTCATGTATCGCGTAACACCTTTTTATGACGGAAATGATTTGATTGCGAAAGGATTTGAGGTCGAAGCGTTTTCCGTCGAAGATGCTGGGAACGGGGTCATGTTTAATGTATATTGCTATAACGTCCAGCCAAAGCTGGTAATCAACTATAGGGGGTGAAATTATGTCAACAAAAGAAGCAATTTGTTCTGTATGTGCTTTAGCGGTTGTAGGCTTATCTTTTATTGTATGCATCACAGCTAAAGCAGCCTCCAAATGGGCCAGAAAAGAAGAAACTCTGGAAGAAACACTAAAAAACAAAGAATAAAAAAAGAGCACTTCGATAATGAGGTGCTTTTTTAGTATTTATTCGCCAACAACTAATTCAGTTGTTTTCCCGTCTTCGTCTAAAACGGCCAAATAGATTTTATCAGTATCTGGAACGTAGTAAATATCAAGATTTTTGATTTTGCTGGCTTTGAATCCTGCTTCTTTGTAGCGTTCTTTTGCTGCATTTTCAATATCTTTGATTAATACATCGTTTCCGTTGTGCTGTACATAAATTTTTGTTTTCATGGAAAAGTCCTCCTTTCTAAAATGTATTTATTTATAGACAAATGTGTAATATTATACACATTGTTCTAACCAGTAAATTTTATTAAATTTCCAAAGTAATCTACATTTTCGTGCATTTACTTTTTTACAATGTTTAGTTTTTGACTGAAAGTTTAAAGCCAATTGTTTTGGATATAAAGCAGTAACATATCCTGTATAAGTTT
>ULYQ01047740.1_pt1 | contig 16045 bp, 16 predicted proteins | sample 1962271 | NCBI WGS metagenome assembly ULYQ01 (sample SAMEA4835865, study PRJEB28245) | human gut metagenome | biome: gut microbiome; material: fecal sample | place: Denmark | collected 2008
GGCTTTTAAAAGCTTTTTGGGCGCTTTTAAAATGGTTGAAAGCGAAGGTTAAAAAATCAGAGTGCATGGTTTGGGAGAATCTTTGCGGTTTGTAAAAAACAAGCACGAATTGTAATCAAAAAAAACAACATTGTGTGTTTTTGTTTTTCCACGGTCAACGCAGAATTTTTTTCAAAATTTTGCGCTCACCGTGGATTTTTGCCATTTTAATTGCCCGTTTTGGATGAACATTGAAAAATTCGGCAAATCCAAACGCGGGGATTTTTGCGATTCCATCATTTGCCGCACAAATTCCAAAAATTGCGTTTGAGGCGGCATTGCAACGCCCGATTCTTCCAAAATAAAACGCAACAAATTTTTTAAACGACTAAAAGAAAGAGCGCGAATTTGCGCCACACTCAAAGCATTTTGACCAAGCGCAGCGCGGGCAAAATCCATTTTTGCCAAATCATTCAAAAGTGCCAATGCTTCGTTTGCAATTTCAGAACTTTGCGCAAAATGGGCAACCACCGCTGGAAAACGCTTTTGAAACGGCGCAATCACTTGATGGCGCAAAAAATTGCGCGAATAACGGCAGTCGGCATTGCTTTCATCTTCCACCCAATGCAAATTGTGCGCTTTTGCAAATGCCAAAATCGCACTTCGCGGCACGCTAATCCACGGGCGAATCATTGTTAAATTGTTGATTTTTTTGATTTTTTTAATTCCGCGAAACGCCGCCAAGCCGCCGCCGCGCGCCATTTTAAAAAGGATGGTTTCCATTTGGTCATTGGCGTGTTGCGCCAAAAAAAGCGGCGTTTCCCCAGCGATTTTTTCAAACACTTGAAAACGCGCCGCGCGCGCGGCATTTTCAGAAAAATTTGGCAAATGCACCTTTTCAAAAGCAAAATCAAAATGGCGCGCTTTGGCAAAATTTTGGGAAAATTCAAGCCACTTGTTGGCATTGGGTGAGATGCCGTGGTGAATGTGAATCGCCAAAACTTGTGGGTGTTTTAACAAAAAAAGCGCGTGTGCAAGCGCCACCGAATCCATTCCGCCCGACAAACCCACGGCAATTTTGTTAAAAGAATGTTGCACAAAAATTTTTTGCAACAAAACAATTAAATCAGGATTCTTTAAATTGGCCATAGGCCATCAAGCGCGCATAACGTTTGGCAAGCAAATCCGCAGACGACAACGAAGACAACTGCCGCCAAGCATCTTCCAAAGATTTTTTTAAATTTTTGGCCATTGCTGGATGGTCACGATGCGCGCCGCCATTGGGTTCCAAAACGATTGAATCAATCAAATTGAATTTTTTTAAGCGCTCCGAAGTAATTGCCATAATCTCCGCTGCATCCGCTGCTTTTGCCGCACTTTTCCACAAAATGGAGGCGCAACCTTCTGGCGAAATCACGGAATAAGTGGCGTATTGCAACATTTGCAACACATCGCCCACGGCAATTGCCAAAGCGCCGCCCGATCCGCCTTCGCCAATCACGGTTGCCACAATTGGCACGCCAATTTCCGCCATTTTATAAAGATTATGCCCGATGGCTTCCGACTGGCCGCGCTCTTCGGCATCAATGCCCGGATAAGCGCCCGGCGTATCAATAAACGTAAAAATAGGAATTTGGAATTTTTCAGCCAACTGCATCAAACGCAAGGCTTTGCGGTAACCTTCTGGGCGCGGCATACCAAAATTGCGAAAAATTTTTTCTTTGGTATCGCGCCCTTTTTGATGCCCAATCACCATCACGCTTTGGCCATTCAAACGCGCCAAACCGCCCACAATGGCTTTGTCATCGGCAAAATGTCTATCACCGTGCAGTTCTTCAAAATCGGTAAAAATATGCGCCACATAATCCAAGGTGTAAGGCCGCTGCGGATGCCTTGCCACTTGCGCCACTTGCCAAGCGGAGAGTTTTTTATAAATATCCGCGGTCAGTTGCGCACTTTTCTTTTCCAGCCGCGCAATTTCTTCGGAAATATCCAAAGCGGAATCGCCGCCTTGCATAAAGCGCAATTCTTCAATTTTGCCTTCCAAAGCGGCAATGGGCGCTTCAAAATCTAAAAAAGTCGTTTTCATAAAAGGCATTTTAAATGAAAAAAATTTTGCGTTGACCGTGGATTTTTTAAAAAATCCACGGTCAACCTTCAATTTTTTTTATTTTTTGATTTTCAAAAAACGCCCCCGCCGGGAATCGAACCCAGATTTGATTCTTAGGAGGAACCCGTTCTATCCATTGAACTACGGAGACAAAACTTGCAATTTTAATGCCTTTTGGCAAAAAATTCGGCATCCAAACTTTTTAAAAATGCCATTTTTTCACGGATTTTAATTTCCAAACCGCGCAAAACGGGCTCATAAAAATGTTGCGGCGCAATATTTTCAGGGAAATAATTTTCCCCAGCCGCATAAGCATTGGGTTCATCGTGCGCGTAGCGGTAGTTTTTGCCATAACCCAATTGTGCCATTCCTTTGGTTGGCGCATTGCACAAATGCAGTGGCACTGCCGCATTGGGCGCATTTTTAACAAAAGCGCGCGCTTGGTTAAATGCTTTGTAGCCCGCATTGCTTTTGGGCGCAATAGACAAATACAACACCGCTTGCGCCAGCGCCAATTCGCCTTCGGGCGAACCCAAACGTTCATAAGTTTGCGCAGCATTGTTCGCAATTTCTATGGCGCGCGGGTCTGCCAAACCAATATCTTCCCACGCCATTCTTAAAATGCGGCGCGCCAAATATTTGGGGTCAGCGCCGCCTTCTAACATTCTACAAAACCAATACAACGCGGCATTTGGCGAAGAACCGCGCACCGATTTGTGCATGGCGGAAATTTGGTCATAAAAAGCATCGCCGTTTTTGTCCATTGCCATCGTTTTTTCTGCCAAAACTTGATTGAGCAAATTTTGTGTAATCAATGAGACTTTTTGCACATCAACAATGTTTTGGCATTGTGCAAGCGTATTCAACAAACGGCGGGCATCGCCATCGGCATAATCAATTAAAAAATTTTCCGCTTCTTTATCCAACGTAAAATTCAAATGCGTGTAAGCGCGCGCAATGAGCTGCGCCAATTCTTCATGCAAAAGCGGTTTTAAAACAAACACTTGCGCGCGCGAAAGCAATGCGGCATTGACTTCAAAAAAAGGATTTTCGGTTGTAGCGCCCACAAAAAACACTTCGCCACTTTCTACAAACGGCAACAACGCATCTTGTTGGGCTTTGTTAAAACGGTGAATTTCATCCACAAACAAAATGGTAGCCAACCCCAAAACGCGATTTTGTTGCGCTTGGTCAATGGCGGCGCGTATTTCTTTAACGCCTGCCAAAACCGCAGAAATGGCGATTAAATCGGCTTTGAAGGCTTGTGCGCACAAGCGCGCAATGGTGGTTTTGCCAACACCCGGCGGCCCCCATAAAATCATAGAAAGCGGTTTTTTAGCCGCAAATGCCATTTGCAAGGGTTTGCCCTCACCCAACAAATGGCGCTGACCAATCACCTCGCGCAGACTTTCCGGGCGCATCGATTCTGCCAAGGGAACATTATTCATTGTTTTTCCTGTGTGCGCGCGGATGCGCAGAATCATAAACCTTTGCCAAATGCTGAAAATCCAAATGCGTATAAATTTGCGTGGAAGCCAAGCTAGAATGACCTAATAATTCCTGCACGGCGCGCAAATCGCCAGAAGATTGCAACAAATGCGAAGCAAAGGAATGCCGCAACATATGCGGATGCAAATTGCGCTGCAAGCTTGCATTGCCGCAACTATCCAAGCGGCGCGCCACACCGCGCGCTTGCAAACGCTCGCCCAAACGCCCAACAAAAACCGCGGGTTCATCAACATTGGCAATATTGGCGCGGATTTTTAACCATTGGGCAAGCGCCATTTTGGCTTTTTGCCCGACTGGCACAATGCGCGTTTTTTGGCGTTTACCCAAAACCCGCAACGTGCCGTCATCAAAAATGGTTGATAAATCGCCAAGGTTTAAAGCAACAAGTTCAGAGACTCGCAACCCGCTGGAATAAAACAATTCAAAAATCGCTTGGTCGCGAATGTTTAACCATTCTTTCACAGCAGAATGCGGCGAATCCAACAAAACCATTGTTTCATCCACGCTTAACGATTCAGGCAATAATTTTGCGGATTTTGGCGCGTGTAGCCCCAAAGCAGGATTCGCTTTTAAAACGCCGTTTTCAAGCAAATACCGAAAAAACGCGCGCCAAGCAGAAAGTGTGCGTGCAATAGAATGCGCCGACAAACCTTGGCGGCGCAAAGATGCCAGCGCCGCGCGAATGTGCAAACTTTGGATATTTTCCACGGTCAACGTGGAATTTTTTTCAAAAAGCAATGCCTTTAAAACGCACAAATCCTTTGTATAAGCGCGCAAAGTGTGGGGCGATTGCCGCCGCTGGCTTTTTAAAGTATTTAAAAAAGCGGCGGCGAGCGATTCAAAATCACCAGCAGGCATTGTTTTTTTTAATTATGCGGGACGAAACAAAGCGGCGGAAATCAACTCCGCCAAGCGCGACAAATAAAGCGTGCCTTGCGCGGCGTAAAAACGCCCCAAATCATCACTTGCCAAAACCAACACGCCAACCACATCGCCATCGTTTTTTAAGGGAATAAGCGCTTCTGATTTGACTTGCCGCGCGGATTCATCATCCCAAATGCTCAAACTCATTGCGGTTGGAAAACCGCAAGTTGGTTTTTCTAACCGCATAATCAAGCGTTTGAAGTTGTCTGAAACTTCTGTGAAAGCTGGCAAATGGTAAGCATCATCAGGCACTGACACGCCCCACAAACGCAACGCCACAAAAGGCACTTGGAACATTTCTTTTAAGTGAAAATCCACCAACTGCAAAATAGCGTGCCAATTTGCCGAACCCAAAAGCGCAACTGCCAAGCGATGCAGGCTATCGCTCGTGCGGTCGTTTTCTTCGCCATAATTCAACAACTCGTTCAATTTGCCTTCCAAATGGCGGTTTTGCGTTGAGACTTCCTGCATTTTTTCTTCCGCCATAGAAACCACGTTGCTGGCGCTTTGCGGCACCACGCGGTCTAAAAATTCAGCATAATGCGAAAAAAATTCAGGGTGTTCACGCAAATAAAACGCCACGTCCTCGGATTTGATCGCCATTTGAACTCCTTAAAAAATACCGTCCGCCAACATTAAAACGGCAATTAAAAACAAAACCAAAGCCGTTATCATATTTAAAATTTGCGCGGTTTGCGGTTTTTCCCGAAGTTGTTTGGCTACACGCGCCGCGCCAACGGCAACACCTGCCATTATAAAGAATGCTTGCACACAAAAGATAATACCCAAAATAAAAATGTTTTGCCCCGCATCAGGCGCTTCTAAATTCACAAATTGCGGAAAAAACGCCAAAAAGAAAATCATCAATTTGGGATTCAATAAACTCATCAACAAACCCGTGCGGTAAAGCGAAAAAAAAGATACACCGCCTTTTTGCGAACTGGGCAACACCATTAGTTTTCGCGATTGCCAAGCACGCCACGCCAAATAAAGCAAATACGCCGCGCCCAAATAACGCACCATTTCAAAAACAATTTTGGATGAACGCACCAACGCAAGCACGCCCAAAGAAGCCAATAAACTATAAATAAACACGCCAGAAACAAGCCCGAACGCCACCAATACGCCGCTTTTTGCGCCTTGCGCCATACTTTTGGTTAACACAAACAAAATATCCGGGCCCGGTGCCAAGGTTAATAAAACAGCCGCGCATAAAAACGCAAAAATCGTTGAAAAATCCATTTTTTTTACTCATAAAAAGATGGTTCGCCTTCTGGGCGCGTTTTAAAGCGTTTGTGCAACCAAAAATATTGCTGCGGCATTTTTAAAACTTCTTCGGCAATATAAGCATTCATTCGCGCGGTATCTTGTTCTAAATTTTGCCCAAAATCTTCATCAAACGGCGCTTTGACTTCCACTTCATAACCATCTTTGACTTGCTTGGTAATGCAACTTAAAACCTTGGCGCCGGTTAAGCGACAAAGGCGAGAAAGCGCCGGCACCGTTGCCGTTGAAACATCAAAAAACGGCACAAAAATGGATTCTTTTCTGCCCAAATCCATATCGGGCAAATAATAAAAAGGAATATTTTGTTTTAAGGTTTTGACAATGCGGCGCAAACCATCTTGGCGCGAGACCAAAATCGGTTGATTAAACCGCATTCTGCCTTTTTTCAACACTTCATTAAAAACCGGATTTTTTTGATTGGAAAACATACTGGACATTTGCCGCAACTGCGCCATTGCCACGCCGCCCGCATCCAAACCCACAAAATGCGGCGCCAAAATAATAATTGGTTTGTTCGCATTTTCAACAATCAATTCTTCGCCTTTGAGGCGAATCAAACGTTTTAAGCGTTTTTCACTTGCCCACCAACCCAGCGTTCGGTCCAAAACCGCGCAAGCAAAACATTCAAAATGTTTTAAGGCGGTTTTTTTAATCCATTCTTCTGATTGATTTGGAAAACATTTTTTTAAGTTAATCAAAGCAATTTTGCGCCGCTTGCCAATTAAAAAAAACAACACACGCCCAAAAAAACGCCCAATGGCGCGCAAAATCGGCAAAGGCAAAAAATGCAACAACCACAAAAGCAAAAGCAACAAATAACTCAAAATTTTCATAACGCGTATTTTGAGAATTTTCCACGGTCAACGCAAAATTTTTTTCAAAAAAATAAGCGGTTGACAGTGGAAAATCAAAAAAAGCGTGCAAAAATAACGCTCCTTTTTAACTTTTGGAGTAAATAAAATGTCAGCAATTCGTCTGGGCATTTTGGGTTACGGCAATTTGGGGCGCGGCGTAGAATTTGCCGCCAAAAATAACCCCGATGTGGCTTTAAAAGCCGTTTTTACCCGCCGCAATCCACAACATTTGAAAACCCAAGGCACGCCGGTTTTTAGCGTGGATGAAATTTTGAACCACCAAAAAAACTTGGATGTGTTGATTTTATGCGGCGGTTCTGCCACCGATTTGCCGCAACAAACGCCGCATTTTGCGCAATATTTCAACACCGTGGATAGTTTTGACACGCACGCCAAAATTCCCGAACACTTTGCCCAAGTTGATGCCGCAGGCAAAAAAGCCGGCACGGCAAACATTATTTCTACTGGTTGGGACCCGGGCTTGTTTTCTTTAAACCGATTGTATGGCGAGAGTTTTTTGCCGCAAGGCCAAACTTACACTTTTTGGGGCAAAGGCATTAGCCAAGGGCATTCGGATGCCATTCGCCGCATTGAAGGCGTTTTGGATGCGCGGCAATACACCATTCCTATTGAAGAAGCGCTGGATTCGGTGCGTTCTGGCAAAAATCCCAACCTTTCCACGCGCCAAAAACACTTGCGCGAATGTTTTGTGGTTGCCGCAGAAACTGCCGACAAAGCTGCCATTGAAAAGGCGATTGTGACGATGCCGAATTATTTTGATGAATACGACACCGTGGTGCATTTCATCAGCCAAGAAACCTTGAATGCCGAACACGCGGGAATGCCGCATGGTGGTTTTGTGTTAAGAAGCGGGAGCACCAGTGAGAAAATCAATCACATCATTGAATTTTCTTTAAAACTGGATTCCAATCCGGAATTTACATCCAGTGTTTTGGTGGCGTATGCCAGAGCCGCACACCGTTTGGCGCAAAAAGGTGAAAAAGGCGCTTTCACGGTTTTTGATATTCCGCCGGCATTTTTGTCTCCCAAAACGCCTGAAACCTTGCGAAAGGAATATTTATGAAAGGAATTGATTTTCTTTGCCTTTCCAACAACCAACACCAAAAGCGACCTTCTCGGTCGCTTTTTTTTAAACCCAATCCAAATAAATATTGTGCAAATCTTTTTCTTTGATTTTGTTTTCAAGCGCTGTGATTTTGGCAGCGGGGTTTTCAAACAATCGCTCGTGCGTCTCCACCATCACGTATTCCACATCAGCAAGCAGGTTTTGCGCTAATAACGCCTCCATCACGTCAAATTCCGCGCCTTCAATGTCTAATTTGATGAAATTCACACGAGATTTTGCCTGCAATTCCTTTAAAAATTGTGGAAAATCAACAGCTTTCACATCGTAATGCGAATTTTGTTTAACGAGTTTTTCAAACTCTCCGCCAAAATGCACAATGCTGCCGCCAGATGAATCCACGCAATCACCACAATCTAAAAAAGAAAGCGTGCTGTTTGTTGTGGCAATGGCGGATTCGTAAAAATGAAAATGGGGATTGTTTTGGTAGAGCGTGCGCAAAAAACTTGCCAAATAACGATTGGGTTCAAAGCCATAAACTTCTGCACCGCAAAAAAGCGCCAAATCGCTAAACACGCCTTGATGCACGCCGCCGTCTATCATCACAAGCGGCTCGCCTTTTTGGTGGCGGCGGTAAAAATCATAAAAAATCTTGTGGTAGCGCGGTGCCACATAAGCACGGGCAAGCAACATTTGAAAATGCTCGACACTGGGTTTTAAAACGCCAGAATGGTGCAACAAACCAAGCACATGCAAAAAATGCGCATCCAACGCGCTGATTTGGGTTTGCAAATCTGATACTTTGCGATCGCCGCGCAGCCGCTTAAACCATTCTACAAACGGCTTTAAAAGAGAAGCTCTCTCTCTCTCTCTCTCTCTCTCTCTCTGCATAAACTGTGCCACTTTCTTTAAAGATTAAAAAAAAGCATTTTATGCCTTTTTTCCACGGTCAACCTGAAATTTTTTTGGCGTTTACCGTGGAAAATCAAAACGTCAATCAAAACGTCAAGTTGTTGCTCAATACTTCCCAAGGCAAAAGCGACACACCAAAAACTTTGGATACAAAATAAGCCATATTCACTGGCAACAGGAAAATACGTGGGGTTATATAAAACCACACACAAGGCATTAAAACCCAAACCAAAAATAAAAGGCGCAATGTTTTTTTGGAAATACTTGCCAAAAATTCAGCATTCAAAAAAACGTATTGCAATAACAATGGAAATGTTGCAATGGCAACTACCCGTGTGTAATCCATTGCAACAACTGGCAAAAAAACAAGCGGCAACAACGTTATCAAAAATACAAAGGCAATATTTTTAAATTTGAAAATATTAAAAACAACAAGCCAACCCAAACCCAACCCAGACCAAAGCGCCCATTGAAAATTTAAAAAGAAATCTTGCAAACGGGCGATAAAATCCAAAACCGAAAAACGCCCCAAAGCTTGAATACCGCAATATTCAAAAATGGCAATTAAAATAATTTTTCCGAATAAAATACCAATTAAAAATAAAAAACAAAACAAACAAGAAAACGGTAATTTTATTTTTTTGCGATGACAAAACGTAGCAAAGTTTAAAGCGGCAACACCCAAAAACGCTTGCTCAAAATGTTGCATTCCCAAAAAAACGCCGAAAATCAGCGGGATGAATACCCCCCCCCCCCCCATTTGCGATAAAGCGCAAAAGGTGCAAGCATTAAAAATAGCGTCAAAGAATCCATAAACACCCAAAAATATGCGGTGTGGGCAACGGGAAACAAAAAGAAAACCACAATCGCTACTCGGGCGATTGCATCAGGCAACAAACGCCAAACGGTGTAAAAAAACAAAGCAGAAAATAAAAGCGAAAAAGCAAAATAAAACAAAAAAATCCCAATATTTTGAGAGATGCCCAAACACCACATCAAAAAGGGACCAAGCCAATTCCAAAGCAAATATTGCGCATTGGGCGTATCCAAAAATGGATTTTCAAAAGGATTTTGGGTTAAAGGAAAAATCGCCGCCCAATTGCCCGGCATACCGATGCCGGTTTTAATCAGCATCAGCGCCATTAAAACTGCCAACAAATAACGCTTGCGGATTTTGAAAATTAAAGTTTCCATTGGATTTTAATAGAAAAAAACAGCGTCATTTTAGCCTTGCCACTTTTTAAAAAAAACGATTTTCCACGGTAAACCTTTTGTTTTTTTCAAAAAAATATTTTGTTTACCGTGGATTTTTTTATTTTTGGACAGGAAAATCTGCGAGCAACAAAAAAACATTTTGAAAAAACTTTTATTCTGTGTTTTCTTCGCTCGTATTGTTGAGTTTATTTAAATTGTCTGGCAAGGTGATGGTGAAAGTGGTGCCGTGGTTTGGCGTGCTTTCAAAGCGAATGTCGCCATTGTGGTGTTGAATAATTTCATAAGACAAAGACATTCCAAGCCCTGTGCCTTTGCCCGCAGGTTTGGTGGTAAAAAAAGGTTCAAAAACGTGCGGTTGAATGTCAAGCGCCATTCCTCTGCCGTTGTCCGCAATGATAACTTCCACGGTTTTGGAATCCTTCGTGCGTGTGGTGATTCTAATTTCACCGTTTTCGCTAGATACCGCTTGGGTTGCATTGACCAAAATATTCATAAACACTTGGCTCAACTGCGCAGGCAAACACACAATGCTGGGCAAATGCGCATCAAAATTGCGAATCAGCTTGGCTTTGTATTTGATTTCGTGCCACACCAAATTGATGGTGCTCTCCAAAACGGCATTGACGTTTTCCATTTGCCATTGCCCTTGGTCAACGTGCGAAAACACCTTCATATCCTGCACAATTTTTTTTACGCGGTTTAAACCATCCGTTGATTCTTTTAACAAATCAAGCACATCCTCGCGCAAAAATTCGTAATCCATTGATTTTTTTAGTTTTTGAATTTCCGAGTCGGGCTTTGAATTTTTAGAATCAAATGCGTCTAAAAGTTTTAAAAGATTCTGCACATATTGCGAAAGCGTATTTAAATTAGAACTTACAAAACCCACGGGATTGTTGATTTCGTGCGCCACGCCCGCTGCCAACTGCCCAATGGCAGACATTTTTTCCGATTGCAACAAGCGCTTTTTGGTTGCCTTGACTTCGTTTAAGGTTTCAGCATTGCGCGCGAGCATATTTTGGTAGTCGGAATCCAACGAATCCGCCAAGGCGGAAATGGCGGCAATGTCCTTTTTGGGTAATTTTTTTTTGAGTTTATTTAAAAGTGCTGCGAGGTTTTCGTGATTTTCCTTAAAACGCAATTCCAACTTTTTGCAAGGCATTTTATTTTCCTTTTAAAGAGCGGGCGCATCAGGCGAAGCGGACGATTCGGCAGGCGATTCTTCTGCGGGCGGTTCATAAATTTGCACAGTTTTGGGTTTGCCGCGGTGTTGTGCAACAAAGTCTAAGAGTTTGTCAATTAAGCCGTTATCCAAGGTGAAATCGGCGGCTAAAAGCATTACGCCGTCTTCTGAAAACAAATCGTGCGCAAGTTTCATCCCGGGTTTTAAAGCTTGGATGGCAATGGTGATTTCTTTGGCTTTGCCTTGTTGCAAGGCTAGCGCGCGTTTTTCGTTTTCTGCCAAATCGTAGGCAACAGGCGAAGGCGAACTTGCTGCTGGCCACATCACTTCAAAAAATGCCGCCACAACTTTGGGGTCGTAGCGTTTGCCGCCGTCTTTTTGAATGTATTCGCGCACTTCCAAAATGGTTTGTTTTTTGCCCGTTAAAAAACCTTCGGTTAGCCCATCAAATTCGTTGGCAAGCGCCAAAATGCGCGAACCAATCGGAATTTGTTCGCCTGCCAAACCTTCTGGGTAACCTGTTCCTGCAAAATGTTCGTGGTGGTGGCGAATCAGTTTTGCCGCATTGTGCAAATCTTCCAAAGGCATTAAAAGCTGTTCGCCTTTGACTGGGTGTTGGCAATAAATACTGCGTTCATCAGCACTCATTTTGATTGGCGGTTTGTTCAAAAGCATATCGCTAAACCCAATTTTGCCAATATCGTGCAATAACCCCGCCAAAAAAATATCGTTCAAAACCTTGTGTTCCACGCCCATTTTGACGCCAATTTTATGCGCCAAATCGGCAACTCTGCGCGAATGCCCTGCCACATTACCGCCACGCAATTCTATTAAATTAGAAAAAATCTTAATGGTCGTCATAAACGCCTTTTTGAGCCGCTCGTGTGCTGTGCGCAACTCCGCTGTGCGCTCAGTAACCTTGGCTTCTAAATTAGCGTTTAAATCTTTTAATTCTTCATTTTGCTTTAAGGTTAAGGCTTCCAAGCGTTCTTTTTCTGCTTCCACTTCTTGCAAATGCAAGGCGGATTTCACCGTGTGGAGCAATTCTTCTTCATTCCAAGGTTTTGACACATAGCGGTAAATATGCGCTTCATTGATGGCGTTGACGGTTGAATCCATATCGGAATAACCAGTTAATAAAATGCGAATAATTTTGGGATAACGTTTATAGACTTCGGTTAAAAAAGTAGCGCCATCCATTGTTGGCATACGCATATCCGAAATAACCAAATTAATTTCGCCCTTGCTGGCTTCTAATTCTTGCAGGCCTTCTTCACCACTTTCAGCAATTAAAACGCGGTAACCCGCCGGACGAAATAATCGGCGCATGGCGGATAAAATATTGACTTCGTCATCAACGCACAAAATCGTTATTGTCGGGTTTTCGCTCATTGTTATTTTCCTTCTCTTTTTAATTGTGAATTATGGCGCAAAATTCCACGGTAAACTGCTAATTTTTTTGAAAAAAATTTTGCGTTTACCGTGGAAAATATCCAAAATAAAAAAATGCAAGATTATTTCGCCATCCCTTTTAAACGAAACCGCGCCACGCTTCTTTTGGTTGATGAAGAAGAAGGCGTGTTGTCGGCTTTAAAACGCTTATTGCGCAAGGATTACGATTTGCTCTTGGCAACCAACGGCGAGGATGCTTTGCACTTATTAGAAAAAAACCACGTGGATTTGATTATGGCCGGTCAACGTATGCCAGCGGGAATGACGGGCGTGGAATTTTTAAAACGCGCCAAGGTTTTAAAACCCGAAGTGGTGCGCATTGTGCTATCCGGTTATATGGATGCCGAATCAATGGCGAATGCGGTCAACGAAGGCGCTATTTACAAATTCTTTTTAAAACCTTGGGACGATGAACAATTAAAAGAATCGCTCAAAGACGCTTGCCGCTACAAAGCCTTGATTGACGACAATTTGATGCTCACCCAAGCACTGCAAGAAAAAAACCAAGAACTTGCCGCTGCCAACGCTTTGTTAGAAAAAGGTTTGGCAAAAAACCAAAAAGCCTTGCATTTGTTGCACGAAGTTTTTGCTCTTTTGCCATGGCCGCTGGTCGGCGTGGATGAAAACCTGATGATTGCTTCCACCAACGAAGCCGCCGAAGCATTGTTTTCAAAAAGTGGCGTTTTTTTGTTAGGCGAATCGGCGGCGGTGTTGCCTTTTGATATTTTTTCTGCCTTAAAAAACAAAGAAGAAAAACGGCTTTATTTAAAGATAAACAATAAAAACTTTGCCTTGGATATTAAAAAAATTGACGACCACGCGGGCGCGCGCGGATTTTTACTGCTTTTTTTGGAAAAACCGCAATGAAAACGATGGATGCGTTAAAAGCAGAGTTGGCGCATCTTTTTCGCCACGCGGGCAACAACGTGGCGCGCTATGAATTAGAAGAAATAATGTTCAATTATTACCAAGCACAAAACGCGGCACGCACCATTGAAATGGTGGACGATTCTGATGATGCGCAATCAAAAGAGGCAATGCAAGAAAATGATGAAACTCAACAATCTTAATTTTGCCGACATCACGCAACGCTTAGAATCGCAAATGTTGCTGCCCAAACTCACAGAGCAAATCATCCAAAGTATGTTGGATGAAGATATCAACATTGCGCAGTTGGCAGCGCAAATTGCCCAAGAACAAGCCATTGTTGTGCGCACGTTGCGTGTTGCAAATTCGCCTTTTTATGGGCTTTCACGCCAAGTTGATAATTTGGAGAGCGCCATTATTATTTTGGGTTTTCGCACCATCCGCAATATTGCTTTCGGTGTGAGTTTGACGCACGCCTTTAAAAAAACAAGCACTTTTAACCAACACACTTTTTGGCAACACGCCATTGCGGTGGGTTCAGCCGCGCGGCATTTGGCACGTTTAAAAAAACAAAACACCGAAATGGCTTTTACTGCGGGACTTTTGCACAATATCGGCAAACTCGCATTGGGTAGCGTTTTTTCCGAAGAATACAAAGCCGTTATGGCTTACCAAGAAACGCACGATGTGCCGCTTTTAACGGCGGAAAAAACAATTTTGGGTTTAGACCACACGGAAATTGGCGCCCACTTGACCAAAACGTGGAATTTGCCGCCTTCGCTCATTGATGTTGTGGCTTTTTGCCACCATCCTTCACAAACGAATGCAAAAACGGCAGATTATGCAGAAAAAGCGGATTTTGCAGAATGTGCGGATTCGGCACGCATTCCTAATACCACAACGGATATTATTCACATTGCGCGCGCCATTGCGCCGGCTTTGCATTTGGCAGAAAAAGACCCCAAACACACCGCCGTTCCACCTTTGGACGATGGCGCTTGGCGCAGACTATCCTTTAACCCTGATGCGCTTAGCGCCACCTTTGCCAACATCATCAACGATTACACCGATTTATCCTTGGCGTTGTTGGAATAGTAGAAAAAAGCGTTTTTTGAAAAAAATCCACGGTAAACAAAAAGTTTTTTTGAAAAAAATTTGGCGTTGACCGTGGATTTTTATTCCACTTGCCAAAAGGAATCATACATTTTGTTGCCTCGGCGGATTTCATTATTCAACGTGTTTTTGTCAAAAGGCGATTCCAATAAACTTTGATGATAAAAAGGATTGCGCCCCAAACCAAAAGTTTCACTTTTGATTCCAACCGATTCAAGCAACACCGGCGCCATATCAAAATGGGTTACAAAACGGTATTTGCTTTTTTCTTTATCCACGTTTTTTTCAAAAGGTGTGTTGATAAAAGCATTAAAAATGCCATATTCCACCACCCGTTTTTGAAACAAACCACCGTGCGGCAAGTGGTCGCCCAAAATCACAATGCTTGTGTTTTTGCCCAATTCGCTTTTTTCCACAAATTCAACAAAATCGGCAATTAAAAGGTCTTCGCATTTGTAAAAATCAAGCAATGATCTGGGCATTTCCGGGCAAGAATGCGTGCCAACGGCTAAATTTTCGCCGTGCGTGTCAATGGTTGAAATATACAAAGCAAAAGGTTTCCCTGCCTTTTCAAAACCTTGGATTTTCTTTTTGGCAAGTTTAAAGGTTTCTCTATCACTCAAACCCCAGCTGGTTACCGAAGTCATTGCTTTGGGCAAAGGATTCGGCACGATTTTTTGTTCTTGCAAATAATACAAATTCCAAAGTGCTGCGTGATGCGCCTTAAAAAACTCTGATGCGCCCAATTTTTGCGGCGTGCCAGATAAATAAGCTTGCGTGTAGCCAAGTTTGTGCAACACGTCCGGCACACAAGTGGCGCCATTTAAAAAATATTCAGGTTTAAAAGCATCGTTGGGCGGCACATTTAGCGGAACGCCGCACAAATAAGCCGCAATGCCCGCAACCGTCCAACCCGTGCCAAGCATTTGTTGCAAGCCGCCCATTTTGCTGTTGGTGGAAAAATTGATGTGGCGTGTGGCAAGCTCGCCAATTTTGGGCGCCACATCGCCCAAAGGCGCATAAGGGTCGTGATGGCTCAACGCAGACGGCAAGCCTTCAACAAAAATCACAATCAAATTTTGAAAGGGTTTAAAGCCTTCCAACGCCGCAAAATCAAAGGGTTTGTAATGGGTTTCGTAAAAAGTAGAAATGTTGTTTTGTTCTTTAAAATAATCTTTGATTTCCCATTTATTGACCACAATATTGACCGACAAACCCAACATCACAACCGCCAAAACAAGGCGTGTGCCGCTTGCGTGCTTTTGAAAAAAACACAACATCGGGCGACAAAGAAAAACCAAAACTGCCCACGTTTGCCGTGAAAAAGTAATCAACAAAGCAATAAAAGTCGCAGGCAAAATGCTTTTTAAGAAAAAATCATGCACCAAACCGCTGTCACCCGCATTGGCTACGGGGAATTTCAAATGAAAAACAATTTGCGAGAAGTGCTCAATCTCAAAAGTCTTTTTTAACCAAGTTGAGGCAAACAACAAAGCAATGCCGATAAAAACAGCCGAAAATACAAATAAATTCAATAAAATACGTTTAAAACGGGG
>ULYQ01001010.1_pt1 | contig 15786 bp, 15 predicted proteins | sample 1962271 | NCBI WGS metagenome assembly ULYQ01 (sample SAMEA4835865, study PRJEB28245) | human gut metagenome | biome: gut microbiome; material: fecal sample | place: Denmark | collected 2008
TTGCAGTTAACGACTTATAAAGAGAATATCCAAGACAACCTGCTTCATAACCACATTTGATTTCTACATCATTTTCATAACGACTTTTAAGCGTTTCAATAAACTTGATTACTATTTTACATCAGAAGCAAATGTAGATTCTGAAACAATTTCTCCTGTATAACCATCATAAGCGCATAAACTAAACGAATTTTTGTGGACATCCATTCCAACAGATAATATACTTTTCATAGTGGCCTCCTATTGTGTTATGGCATCGACACCATAAGTGTTTTTAATCAATTCAATTATGGGTCGTAATCCACGTATTGGCAATAGGAGGTCACTTCATATTATCTTAGTAAATACAAATTAATTGTCTCACAATGTAATAAATTGTTAAATGCATGTTAAGCAAAATCATTTACTAGCCAAAACCAAATCAAGACTTAATTTATATAACCATCCAACAATTTAATACATCTTAAATTGTAAGCGGTATCTTGGATTTTAAATAAATTTAAAGATAACTATGAATATAGCTAACAAACTAAATAATACAGCCATCGAATATGTAAATGTTTTAGTCTGAATGCCAGTAGTTATTTTCGATTGACTTGTATTCAAAACAGTAGTTTCTTTAACAGTCGTTTTTTTAACTTCTTTATCAATTTTAGGAGAAGGTCCCTTAGTTTCATTTCTATGGATTGTATCCCTACCTAAGATTTTAAACACATCATCCTCAATGATTTCATACTTATAATTCTTTGACTTACTTTGAACAGTAAGTTTATAATCACCAATATTTTCTCCAGGTTCTCTTGTCAAAATATAATCATCATTTTCTAAGACTGGATCTTCTTCACCAAAGTATTTAAATTGTTTATTCGGTTTTAATTCAATCATTTTAGGAAGAATTGTTACTTTGAATGGAACCGATTCATAATATCGTTCATCCAAATTAAACGCTACTGTATATTCTCCAACATCTTTTAATAAAATTGGTTTTACATAATCTATATCACTATAAATACAAATACCATCCTCAGAATAAACGTATTCAACATCTGGATGTGTAACCTTAGTCTTTAAAACTTCAACGTCATTAACATTCTTTGGCTCAAACTGAAAATCATAATTTCCTTGATAATTGTCCAATGAGTTAATATTACCATCTGTATCAATTCTCAACTTAAAATCATAATCGCCAACATAATCACACAAATACTTTTCATCTTCAGGATCATTCTCTCTCCAATCCTTGTTGTATCGAACGTTCACATGAACTACTTTTGGAATAATTTCATACTCAATATAACTACCATCTGAATAAAATGCACGATATCTTCCACAATCAATTGGTGCTTCAGATACAAATACACCATCATCAATAAGATAATATCCTACTGATTCTTCAACCTCTATCTTTTGACCAGTATATTCAAAAGAATTCACAACCTCTTTGGCATGTATATTCATTGGAATACATGCCACAAATAACACCAATACAACACCTAATAACCGTTTCATATAATATATTCCTTTCTATAGGTGAACCTCTACATCCACTATATCAAAGAATCTAACTTGTTGCCAGTTATATTGTATATTTGTTAATTTTTACAATTAATTGCTTTATAAAAAGTGTATTAAGCTATCGTTTGACTGATAAAATCATAATCAAACATTAATTAATAATAAGAACAGTCTATTACTTAGATTCAACCGTTATCCTAAACAAATATGACTATTGGAGGAGCAAATCAAAATAGCTATCCATTGCAAATGATGCTTTTATTTTCACTAAATTCTTCCATGATTCTAGAAATGTTAAATGATATATCTTCGGATATGTATTTATATGTATTTTGCTGCTTAATTGATTTTAAAAAAGCGACAAGCTCATACCGAATACCTTCTCCATCTAATTGGTAAAAATATCTTCGATTTTTAGATTGATCTTCATATCGAATCTCAAAATAATCTGTCTTCCACCATGGTGCTGGAACATATATATAACCTTGTGTACCTGATATTATCAATTCACCTTCCGACTTTACACCAACTCCCACTTTTAATGTTGCGATTGCATTTTCATAGTCAAATGAAATACGCGAAAATAAGTCGAAATCATTAAATTTATCTAGCATTAAAGAAGATATCTTCACATCTTTCCATTTTGTTCCTAATATTTGAAATACAGGTAAGAGTGCAGTGGGGCCCCAATCCGTTATACTATTCCATTTATTTTTCATGACTTTTTCATCATCTAAATCAGCCAGACTAGTACATGTAGCATCTATTGAAAGTATTTTTCCGATTGCGCCACCTTTTAAAATTAGTAACAAACGAGCATAGGCTGTAGCATATGCAGTTTTGATTGAATCCATTAAAGTTAAATTTTTTTCATCTGCTATGCTAAAAAGCTCGCGACATTCCTTTTCTGTTAATGCAAGTGGAGATTCACATAACACATGTATGTTTTTATTCAATGCTTCTTTGATTTGTTCATAGTGTTTAGTAGGATGAGAAACGATATATACTGCATCACATTTTTCTAATAATGTACTATAATCAGTTGTCACAAAAATTATGTCATTATACTTCTCGAAAATTGATTCATTTTGAGTACAAATACCAGCTATTTCCAGACCATTCACATATTGACTTTCTTTATGGAATTTATCAACTATAGATATTTCTCCAACTAACCCCAGCTTTAAACTACTGTTTTCAGAACGAATTTCTGTACTAGATATTCCTTGTGTTCGATCTAAATACACAACCTTACAATACTCTTTTAAATAATCAAAATGACCTTTCCAATCAGATCCAACGGTAAATATATCTACATTATATCGATGAATATCATCAATCTTTTGACCCTCATATTCTTCAACTATAATCTTATCCGCTAAACCTGTTGCACGTACATTTTCTATTCGCTCCATTAATGATTGCTGAACATTGATTTTACCACGCGTTTTATCAAAATCATCTGCTGTAACTCCTACAATTAGGTAATCCCCTAATTTTTTAGCTCTTTCTAACAAACGAATATGACCATAATGCATAACATCATATGTTCCATAGGTGATTACCGTTGTCATATTATAAAAGTCCTCTATTTACTAAATCATGCAATGCATTTATTAATGTCGTATTGTCTTCTTTTGTCAAAGCTCCAATATGACCAACTCTAAATATCTTATCAGCCAATTCACCACCATTTGGACAAACCCAAATATTGTATTCATCCTTTAATATCATAAATACATCATATGCTGAAACGTTTAAAGGATGTAATGGTGTTACTGCATTTGACATAGAATCAGATACAATCTCTAATGGTAGATCCTTTATTTTTTCACGGAAATCTTCTGCAAGACTTTGTATCCTTTGTGTTTCAGTTTCAATTCCACCATTATCTTCAATCTGATTTAAACGCTTATGAATTTGTCTCAATATTCCAACGGCTGGTGTAAATGGAGTTTGTCCTCTTTCTCCATTTTTTAATGCAGATTTTAAATTTAAATACATACATTGACAATCATTGGATTCAATTCTACCAACAGCATTCTTTGATAAAACGATAATTGAAATTCCCGGAGGACATGCCAATGCTTTTTGAGAACCCGTTATCATTACATCCACTCCAAGATTTTCCATGTCAAAATCATCTGCTAAAAAAGAACTGATTGCATCTACTACTAAAAACAATCTATTTTTTTTACAAAACTCACTAATCATATTCATATCATAATGTACACCTGTGCTAGTTTCGTGAACGTTAACAAGGAAACCTGAATACTTTTTACCATCATAGCTTTCAAGTTGTTCTTTTCTTAATGTTTTTCCTGTTGTACAAAGTATTTCATCATATGGAATATGATGAATCTGACATAATTCAACAAAACGATGTCCAAAACTACCACCATTTACAATAAGTACTTTATCATTCTCATTAAAACAATTCATAATAACTGCTTCCATACTTGCAGTACCAGACCCTGTAATAAAAACAGCACGAGAATCTTCACTTGCTTTACTAAATTTTTTAATAAGTCTCTCGTTCTCAAACATAAGATTTGAAAACTCCGGTGTTCTAAAATAAGGTACTTGCTCAGAACCTATAGATAAGATATCATCGTCCGACATAACTGGACCGACTGTAAAGTTTAACATAACGATAACCTCCTTGTTTATTAAATTAAAATGAATCTAAAAATGATCCATACTTTCAATATAATATATGATTTTTTCTAATATGTACATCATCTAATGCTAATATCGGTATTAATTAGAATAGTTAGAAAATATATCTGAAATATAGTACTAGTTATATCATGAATTATTTGAAGAAATTTTTATATTTATTCTTAGTTCAATGTGAGTTAAAACACACAATAGTGAAGAAACATCTAACAGAATCAACAATACTCAACAGATCTAAAAACAAGGCTAGTATTTCTCCTCTAAAAATGGAACATGTAAAAAGACTGATACACAAATGTAATTCAAATTTAAAGACTTTGTATCCAACACATATTTAAAATCATTCTATATTTTCCTAATCTACAATAGCTACACTTCAATAATAAAAGAGATGATAAAAATTTCTAATAACCTACGAAAATCCATAACATGTGAAATTTTGTTTCTAAAAGTAAATAAGTTGAAGCTACTATTATCAAAACCACTTATATTTTTTATTATTCAAAATTGTACTTTTATTGGCTCATGCGTCATCCTTTTTTCTATAGGAGGCAACGTCATAAAATCACTTCCGTACTCCCTTCTTAAATATTCTTCAATATCACCTGGAACAAAATATTTTTTCCCTTCAAATTCACACTGTCTAAAAGGAAAATAAATTTTCTTTTCCATAATTGCTGAAGATGATGATTGATCATATTGTGCAACAAAAATTTGATTAGATTTTACATTTTTTGAAATCATAAGACTATTGACTTTTTTTATGAGTGTTTTATTGTCAATAAAAAACGATGGAAATGAAAACAATCTATCAAATAAATATTTTACATGACCTTCTTTTTTCAAAAATAATTTTGGACACGCACTAATTTTTAATACATGTTTTAAATAATTAATATATCCTCTTTTAATAGTTGTTGAAATACTATCTTTACTTTTAAGAAAATCTAATGGAAATATATCAATATATAGCCCATTGTTAGAATATAATCCATCCGACATATTTTCAATAAAAACTGTATTATTTTTTCTAACTTTACTAAATGTTAAAAACCAATTTTTCTCATTATCTTCATTTTGTAAAGAAAACTCTGGTGAAGGATTATCTTGTAAATATTTTATTAATTTCGTATAATCTTCCCTCGGCATTCCTATGTCTAAATCATCATCCCAAGGTATAAATCCTTTATGGCGATAAGCTCCTAAAGCAGTACCATATAGTAAGCAATAACTAAAATCATTTTTTTCACATATATCCACAACATAGTCTAAAATTTCGACTAATGAGTTATGTAATTTATCTATATCGTATTTCATACTAACCTCCACTTCCTGTTTCTTTATGAGCATCTATCTGATAACTCCTAAATTTATATAACTATCTAAATTAAAATATATTTGTTTAATATACTACAAATTTTAATAATGTTATAATATTTAGATTACGTATTCTTCTAAGCGTGTTAAAATTAATCAACTTATGTTTTAACATTACCTCGACTTTTATATTTTGCTTGTTCAACATAAATTTTCAATGAATATTTATATACATAAGATGAACAATTGTTGTTATCTTCATTGTAGCAATGCATTTGTTTACCAAAGTATATCGATACCATCACATATTTAAAACAATATTTTAAATTATAACAATACGACTAGAATTTGATTATCATGTAATTTAATGTTGTTAAGTAGGATAAATATGTGTAATTTTTTATCTTTGTCAACATTAACATTAGAACTATACTCATAATTTTGAAAACTATCCAATGAAACATTACTATGATACTAACATATATCATATTATATAATCTAATATTTCAACTAATAATCAATACCATATTGTGTAAATATTGTATCTATTTACTAATTAAACCCATATGTTTAACTAGTCGCTGACAACTATTACCATCATGATACTTAAAAACAGTGTCAAACAATTCTTTTCTACGAGCTCCATAAGGATCATTATCTTTTTCAACATCTGAAATAAATGCATAGAAATCATCAATAGTAAATAACTGTGGTCCTGCCATCAATGTTTCTGGATTTTCCACAATAAATCCATTCTTATAGTCATCTTTATCATCTAATGTATATGCAATTGGTCTATTTAAATGTAAATAATCAAAAGTAACAGATGAATAATCACTAATTAATGCATCTGCATCTTTCATTAAACGATAATTGTCTACATCTAACTCTTTCACTTTATTTCCATCTAACACAATAATATTTGAATAAGAATGAAGTTTTATCTGATTTAAATCTTGCATCGGATGTATTTTAATAATTAACAGAATATTTTTTTCTACTAAATATTTATTCAACTCTTCCACTTGTTTAATACTATTAAATATTGGTATACCTGTAGGATATACTTTTAATGAATCATTTCGATTGAATCCCATTGTTTTTCTAAATGTAGGCATCCATAAAATCGTCTTTGCAAATTCTTTGTTCGTGATTTTACTGATTTCATTGTTAGATGGTTCATAAAGAATGTCATGAGAAGGAAAACCTAAAATCACTTCTTGTACATCCGTTCCTCTAATACTATATTGATCTTTAAATATTTCTTCAAAATATTCGGAAGGTATTAAGCAATAATTTAAATCTTTCGGTAAATTTTCTTTTCCTTTAGTGCTTTTTAATCCAATTGCTCCATGTGTCAAATAATACGATAATTGATATGCTCTTCTACTTCCTACAACAGAATGGCATGTTAAAATATATTTAGATGTATATAAATAATAAATCTTTTTTAAAGACGGTTTTAATAAACTAACAGTTTTAACATTTTTAGGTAACACGTATTTAATTTTATTATTTCTTAAAAGCCAAACAATTTTATATTTTTCATTATAATTATGCTTTATTAAATAATCATAAAAAGCCCCGCCATTTGAATCAAAGTCATTATGACTTTCAAGTACAATAGTGTCTTTTAACGGAATTCCCTTGAACAAGAAGTTTCCAATCGCATCATTTAAAACCTCAATACGTGTAAATATTTTGTTCTGAACAATTGTTTGTAACACATACCCAATACCATATTCTTTCGTTCGGGTAATAAATTTTGATAATACGTTCATAATCTATCGCCTTTCCATTAAACCCTTCTTCAAAACCAATAACTTGTCGCGGTTTATATATAACAATAAAAGTATTACTGCTATTTGACCAATATAAAAATGATTGTCTAAATGTTCGAAAATAACTTGTAAAATTAATAATATATACATAAGTAAATGTTTTTTAATTTGAATATCGAATGTCATCATATTCCTTAAAATTAAATAACGAATACTCCACATCACTACATAACAAGCTACTGTAGCAATAGCTGCACCTAAAATGCCATATTTTGGAATTAACATAAGATTTAAAACAATATTCACAACTGCTGAAATAATTGTTGTCACAGCAATTACTTTTGTTTCTTTCATAGCTGAGAATAAACTTCCAATGAAAGCTGTCAATGCATTAAACATAACATAAATTAACATAATTGAAGAATACTTCCACGCTACAAAAAAATCACCTGCATATAAAATTTTTGCTAATGGAAGATTAATTAAAATCAATCCGCTACAAACCATGATCAATAAAGAATTATATAACTCATAGGTAGTAGAAATAAAACCATCTTCATCTTTTGCGTCAAATTCTTTAATTGCAGATATATTCCAAGCTAATGAAAACACTGTATAACAAGTAGTCAAAATAGTTGGGATTTTTCCAGCAATTGCATAAATACCATTTTCACTAGAACCTATCATTAATGTTATAAAATAACGATCCAAATAAGCATTTATCCATAAACTAATACTATTGAAAATTAAAGGAATACTGTAAACAATCATTTCCTTTTTTATACATTGATCTACTTCAGAAGTAATTATTACAATTAAAGAATCCTTTATTATCCACAAGATATAAATTGATGCAATTAAAGGACCAATAATTTGAGCAAGCAAATACCCAATCATTCCATATTGTACAACTAATAAAAAATATATGTTACATATAATCATCATTAATGATGTAACAATTCCTGCAACAGCAACTTCAGTCATTTTATCAATTGCACGAAGGTAGTTTGATAAAATCTGATATAAAGCTGTACTGAAGTAGAATAAAAACATAAAAAATAAATATGTTTTATTCCATGTAATAATATTCAAATATTTGAAAAGGACTAAAGAGACAAGCAACAGTAAGCTACCTTTTAATAATACATGTATTCCGTACTTTAAAATTTTTTCATGTTCATTCTTTTGTTCTATAGCAAAACGTAAAACTGCATCCGAAATATTTAAAGTAAAAATATAAGTCATTAAAATCCCACTGGTATTAATAATATCGATTATTCCATATTCTTTTGTCGTCAAAACATTAGTATAAAGTGGAACTAAGAAAAATGATAAAAACTTTGTACCAAAAGAACTGATTGTGAATATCAACGTATTCTTTCCTAGATATTTATATTTTTTATTCTTCATAAATAACTAAGCACACTCCTCACTATGTACTCTTTTTGCTAACATACTCAATGGTATAAACAACATCAATAAACATATGCTTAATGTTGATTGAGTCCAAGGCTGTGTATAGAAAAAATAGAAAAAGACTACAAAAAAATGTGAAATTTTAAAGATAACTTTGTCTTTAACTTTTCCTACTATTTGTAAGTAAAAATAGTTATAAATTGAAAAAACTATTATGCAAAAGAAAATACCTCCCAACGCAAAGAAGCTTGATAAATCAGATTGTCCAAAATGTGGAAATCCTAATGTACCAGCAGTCTGCCAATTTGAAAAAGCTGTTCCTGCACCGAATAAAATATATTGAGGATGATAAAGAACATAAAGAGGTATATAAACACGTTCAATACTACCTATTTCTCCTGATTGATATGAAGTTGGATCAAATATAGCTTTTCTAAACAAATAAACTGTACCCTTTAATTGAGGTGATATTTTTTCTAAAAAACTTAAATCCGAGAACGTTAGAAATATTCCAAAAACTACAATTATACCAAATGCAGCATATATGAATTTACTAGTTAATTCTCTTTCTTTTTCAGTTTTTCCACCCATTTCAATCATAAAAAATTCAAATAGCACTAAAATCAAAGAGATATAATTCGCTTTATTATCATTCATTGATGATGAAATGACGATTGAAATGAACAATATAAAATCAATAATATAGCGAATATATTTGTTTTCTATTTTATATTTACTATATTTAAGCATATACATATCATATATCAAAACAAAAATAGAATATAAACCAAACTGTGCAGTACCTTCATAACCAAAAAGTCCAGACATTAAATCAGGTGTAAATGTGTTTTTATAATTTGAAAATCCAGATAAAAATCCATGGAATTGTCCTTGAATGCACATTACAATTAAATTTATAATATAAAATACATTAAAGAAAATAAATAAATTTTCGAAAGTCGAAAAGAAGAATGATTTACGGTATATCCTTAACCATACAATATAGATTAACGGTGTTAAAGTATAAAGTAGTGCTTTATAATTCATATAATAAGAATAAGGAATGAATTTATCAGATAATAAAGCACTCAAACTATAAACGATAAATATCAGAAGATAACTAATCAATATTCGTTTTTTAAACTTTTTGCAAGGACTCAAAACAAACAATCTTAAAAGTAATAATAGTAATATCAATCGATTACCTAATCCTCTAATATTTAATAAACTAAAAATAGTAATCTCAAATAACAGTAATAATAATATAATTGCATCTATATCTTTGAATTTGTTAAAATCGTACTTTTTTAATATATTCATCATGCATTAATCACCTACTTTTCAAACTTTTTGTATGTTTTAAATAATATAATAGTGTTTTAAAAAATTGTTTCTTCACTTTAATTCTTCTGTCTAATGCAACATTCAAACTTTTACTTGATCGTAACATATCAATTTCATCATTAAAACGCATTGTCAATGGATGGAAATTGTCCTCTGCTCTATATTTATTTATATCATGTTTGACAACATCCACATCTTCCAGGTAATTCAAGCAATCTAAATAAGAATCAAAAACCATGCCATTTCTATTTTTATAGATTTCTTGCTGAATATTTCCCGACTTTTTATTCGTTAAAACATAAACACCATTAATAGACATTTCATAATATACATAACTATATGTTTCTGGACATTGTGTCCACATAAACACAATATCTAAAGCTTCTCTTTTTATTGCCTCTACCATCGCATTTTCACCCTGTTCAACACTAGAAACATAAACACTTTTAACTTTATCCATTTTTTCTTTTCCAGTACCAAAATAATAAAAACTATAGTCAGAAATAGGATTTTTATTTAGTTCAATCACCAATTTTTTCCAATCTTCAAATCCTTTATCTACAACTTGTATACCTGCATATCCAATTTTTATTTGATTATGAATATTATCTCTTTGTAAGTATCCCTCAAATTTCAAATGTGGTCTTTGTATGATTCGACTTTTATATTCAGGATAAGCACTAACAACAATGGATTTAACATAATCAGATGGACAGATAATATTTTTTAATTGAGAAGAAATCCCTTTAAAAAATTGTTTCATTCTTATATAATGCTGGATTCCATTTAACCTAAATTCGCAATCTATACATTTTTTTTCATTAGGAGCTTTTTCTCCACAAAATGCTCCATTTGAATGAATCAGTTTATAATTATCACATAGAATGTAAAAATCATGAACAATAATGCACACTTCTATATCATATTTCTTAATTATCCTTTCAAGATATGACAAATCATGATTCAAAAAATTATGAATATGAATTGTACACTTTTCCATGTTATATTTCATAAGATAATTATTTATAATTGAATCTATTGAATAATATTCATAAATACCTTTATATTGATCATCATAGGTAATACCAACAGATTTTTTTCCATAATTATGAAACATAGAAAAAAAACTTAAATGATGAATATTGTGTTTCTTCATTTCTCCCGATAATTCTCGGACAAATTTCTCTGTGCCATAAGAATTTACCAAATAATTTGCATGCATAAAAGAGATTACTAATTCATTTTTCATAGAATTTCACCTCCACCATATCTTTTGAATTAATTCATTTTTGATTGTAATTTATATTTAAAATGTTTAAAAATTAAATCAATATGTGAAATCATAAGCAACATTTTCTTAACGCCTTTAGCAACTTCTAATTTTAAGAAGAATGAACGATCTCTTTCTAAAGATTTAACAATATCATCATTAACATAGTCAACCTGGCTTAAATATTTTACCATACTCAACGAAGACTGTGTCATCGCATTCGAAGCAGCTGATAGATTTTCTCCTGTATATTTATGGATATAAACCGGTTTTGAATCCGCTTTAAATATAGATCCTCTTGAAAACATTAAAATCCATAAAAACAAATCATCAGAACCATTTACATCCATGATATTATGCCTCCATTCTTTTGGAACAGAACTTTTTTTAATCATACAATGTCCTGGAGATACAATACGATTATGACCAAAAATATATGCATTTAAAGTTAGTGCATTTTTTAACATACCCTTTGTAGAATATAGCTCATGCGTTTCATGATTATTATCTTCAAGAAATGCATTGCAAATTAAAACATCAGCATTACCTATATTATGAATTTCTTCAAAAATAGCATATTCTAAAAGTTCATCATCTTGATCCAAAAATACAATATAGTCCCCTTTAGCAAATTTTAATCCAGTTACTCGTGCTTGTTGAATTCCTGCATTTTTTTCATGGTGAACTACTTGTATCTTAAAGTGAAAATCATTATTAGGTAAAATTACATTGACATCCGGACTATCATTTACTATGATACATTCCAAAAAACAATCACTTTGATTTTCTTTTAAATATTGTGCATTTTTTTGAATAGATGAACACAAATCACAAATATACTTGTTTCCTTTATAAAATGGAACTATTACGGATACTAACATACTTTTATAGCCCCTTTCTATCTTTTATATGTTTATCTCTTTTATCAATAACAACACTATTTTTTGGAACATCTTTACTAATTAAAGTACCGGCACCAATAACAGATCCTTGACCGATTCTAACTCCATCAAGAATTGTTACATTACTTCCAATCCAGCAATCATCTTCAATAATTATACCCTTTTGACTTACTCCTTGGGATTTAATAGTCGAGTTTGTATCTTCAAACACATGATTCTCGGCAAACAAACTACATTTAGGTCCAAACATCACATTTTTACCGATTGTAATTTGTCCTGAACATCCTACATATCCATAAGGGCCAATAGATGAATTATCACCTATTTCTAAACCATCTCCAAAATCTTTACCATAATAACTAGATGGTCGTATCATCACGCCACGACTAATTGTAACATCATTTCCAAATATCAATCCATTACTTGCTAACCCATGAATTTCTGTATAATCTTCAAATTTAACATTTTTTCCACAATATATGTGTTTTGCATGAGAAATCTGTACATGTTTCCCTACTAAAAGTAGACCATGTACTTCTTTTAAAAATAATCTATAAAAAAGCCCTCTAAGTGCCTTTAAACCTGTTCTATAATAAATGATAATTTTATCAAACATACTTATTTTTTCATTCATTTAATAGAACCTCCAAGGACTTCTTTATAAATTGAATTCAATTCCTCATAATTCATTTCAGGTACATATTTTCGTTCATAATCCATTCGAGCATTAACCCCAATTGATTTACATAATTCTGGATCATTCCATAAAGTTTTAATTTGATTTTTAAATTCTTTTACATCACCAAGTTTAACTTTAAATCCATTGACACCATTCATAATAGCTTCTACAGAAAAACCTAAATCTGTTGCTACAAGTCCTTTTCCTAAACTTTCAGTTTCAATTTCTACCATTGAACATCCTTCATACCAAATTGATGGAAATACAACAAATTCACTACCTTTCACAATGGATAAACATCTTTCGTGTTGCGTATATCCAAGAAAATATACATTATCTTTATTCTTCGCCCATTCTTTGAATTCAGTTTCCAATGGACCTGTACCCATTACAACTAATGGAATGTCTTGGATTTCATCCCAAATACGCATTAAAATTCGAATTCCCTTTTCTTCTCCAATACGACCATAAAAGACTACATATCTTTCAGGAATATCATCCAATTTTATTGACTTTAAATTAGCTTGTGCATCTGGAACAAAATTATATTTTTTAACAATTTTATTTCCATCAAATCCAATTTCTTTTAATAAACGAATTTGATTTTCATTCAAACAAATATATTTATCAATTTGTTTATAAAATGTTTTACGAATTCTATGATATTTAAATATGCCGGCCACTAAAAGACTTTGTACTCTAGACCCTTTAAAGCATCCATATTTACACATTCTCAAATAATGTCCATCTCCACACTTATTACATAATTCTGTACCACGTAATGAAGTAGCACATGGACAAATAAAACGCGTATCATGCAACGTAGCTACAACTTTGCAACCATTTCTTCTAGCAGCATATAAAATTGATGGAGAAAGTAAAGGAAAAAATGTATGCACATGGACTATATCAGGTTTTTCTTCTTTAATAATCTTTTCAACATTATTATAATTCTTGAAAGACCATAACATTCCAAAAGTAGATTTGACTTTACCTAACAATCCGGCATTGTCAAATTCATCATTACATACATTATAGTTAATTACAGTATGACCATGTTGTTCTAGCAAAGAAGTTTCACTTTTAAATACCTGATCATCCCCACTTGCTGACCCTTTACGATGAAAATTATGTATAGCTAAAATCTTCATATTAATTTCCACCTTTCAAAAACACATCTTCATATTGTCCACATATTTTTTTCCATGTATATGCCTTCTGTACGCGTTCCTTAGCTTTAAGACCCAAAGCTTTGATTTCTTCTTCAGGTTTATTGTCGACTTGATTAATCAATTGCGCTAACTTGCCTTCTTCTCTATCCCAATACAACGCTGAATCAATAGCTACTTCTCTATTAAATCCAACATTAACCAATAAATTTAAATCTGTACTACCTAGTGCCTCGATCAAACTAGGATTCGTCCCACCTACCGTATGTCCATGGAAATATGCATATGCATTCTCACGAATTTTTTTAAGCAATTCTTGATCATATACAGTGCCAACAAATTTAATTCGTTTATCCTTAGAAAAATGTAAACGATTTTCTAATTCATTTAAAAACTTATCATTCACATTTGTGATAATCGCAAAATCTCTTTTAGAGTTTGATTTCATAAATTCGCGAATCATAATTTCGAATGAGTTTTCAGGAACAAATCTTCCTACAACCAAATAATAATTCTTTTTAGTTAACCCTTTTTCTTTGTACCAATCAACCAATTTGTCATCAGTATCTGATAAAATACTTGGTGTTAAGTCTGCACCATATGCAATATATGTTGTTTTAGGATTTCTGTGATTAATCCCCTTACCATCATATTGTTCATGAATGTATTTCTCAATGTTTATAGAATCACAAATAGCTAAATCACTCCATTTAACCATCATTTTTTCGGATTCTTTCCAATATTTACGTACAGGTGCACTCCATTTAGCTCGCATCCATTCATGTCCATCTGGATTTAAATAGACTTGACCTCCCATTTTATGTATTTTTTTATAATATCTTTTCATAAATGGCCCAATACGACAAGCCATTATATATACAATCGGATTTTTTATATTATTGTTTTTAATATATTCACAACAATAATCTAATGATTTTATATCATAATAAATAGCTTGTGCAGCACCAATTTCTGGAACGGTTATTTTGAAACAATGTGCATTATGAAATTCAAATTCAGAATCACTTAATATTTTAGCCCCATCTAATTTTGTTTCATCCATAAAACCATTTCCATTTGCCTTACAAGCTATATGATATTTAATATTTTTATTGTTTTCATGATACTCGGTTAATTTATAAACAAACGTTTCATAACCTCCGTATGCCCCTAAAGACTTTGCGCCAACTAAAAATATATGTTGCATATATATCCCTTTCCTTTTACCGTAATTTTTAACAATTCAAATTCAATATATCTATTTCAAAAAAACACTATCAATTATATAATTTAAATTCCCTCTGCTTTGTTTTCACACGAAAAATTTAACGTTACATTTCATTCAATAACATAAAACAACATTAAACCATGCGAATCAATTTATAATCTTATTTGCCTTTAAATATGATTTTTGGAATAACTATATTATTATCAATCATAATACATTAATGAAAAACACTAAATTCATTCCTATCAATCAAAAAAATCATCTAAAAATAATTAAAGACGTAAAATAACTTTTACGCCTTTAAATTTTATCATATATTTATTAATATGGCAAAATAGCACTATTTATTAACAACTAACAATGACTATTATATTAATTTAAGCTTAACAGTATATTGATGACTTATTAATATAATTGGCATTAACGGTGTTCATCAGGTTTTTTTATCATGAAAGTCACATTTAATAAAATGGGATATAGACATCA
>ULYQ01028340.1_pt1 | contig 15756 bp, 8 predicted proteins | sample 1962271 | NCBI WGS metagenome assembly ULYQ01 (sample SAMEA4835865, study PRJEB28245) | human gut metagenome | biome: gut microbiome; material: fecal sample | place: Denmark | collected 2008
GGTCTCTTCTGAGAGAATCACATCGGCATCATCCAGCAGCAGCTTCGCCACCCTTTCCTTCACGCTCTTATGAGCTATCAGGTTGAGACAGCGGTTGCGTACGCTCCGCATCAAGTAACCTTCCTCACTCCCAGGCACCAGAACCACATCATCGGCAAGAATCTGGGCGAATACTTCGCTCACCACATCCTTGCTCTCGTCATCATCCGAAAGAATGCATCTGGCCAGATTGTACATCTTCGCATAATGCTGACGGAATAACTGTTCTATGTCCTTTTTTCTGTTCATATACTATCTATACAGTTGAGCCAAGCGAAAAACTAAGCAAAACATCAACTTTTTTGCAAAAAATGTCGTAAGCATTTGGTTTACAGACCAAAATACCTATTTTAAGTTTGATCGGTCGGTGCAAAGTCGGTGTCGATTAGCTGGATTTACTAAAAATCTACTATCACTCTTTGTTTCGATATTCCTTTTAAGCTGAAGAAGAAATTGCTATCTAATATAATATATCTTCGATGAGTCCGTTTTATATATAACGGATTACATGAAGCATATATTATATAATGCCTCAATTCTGCGTGTGTTATTAATATAATATCAACTAGGGCGTTTCGCTAAAAAATTAGAGAAATGACCAAAAAAAAATTGTCTCATCGCGAAAGTAAACAGGCTATCCAGCAAATAATTGGATGGACTCCCCCTGCTTTTCATCAGGCGTCGGAATGCTACGTATCCTTCAAGGCATTCGATCCTTGTATCAATACAATGCGCCTGAAGAAGATTATGCTTAACCATATTAAAGGAAAGCGAAATCAAAGAGCTTACGGAGAAGAACTCGTTAAGCGTCTTACCCAGAAGCTTCTTGACGGATGGAATCCGTGGATCGAAGAGTCATACCCAGAGGAATATGCTTTATTTAGTGACGTGTGCGATAAATATAAAACATATCTCGCCAAAATTACTAAAGAAGGTGGTATAAAGCCAGGAACCAAAAGCAATTACGAGTGCAAATTGTCGTTTATGCTCAAGTGGGTAGAGAAAGATAAGAGGATTACTTATATCTATCAATTTAACAAGAAGTTTGTGTGCGATTTTTTAGATTACGTTCTCGTTGAAAGAAATAATACCTTGCGAACGAGAAATAACTATATTGGTTGGCTGAAATCGTTTTCCGGCTATCTCATAGAGAGAGGATATGTCCAGAAGGATCCGACTGAAGGCGTTAACGCCTCCACAAAACTGGGTCCGAAGAATCGAAGCGTCATACCAAATGACGTACTATTGCAAATTAAGTCATATCTAGAGAAGGAGAATAAGCACTTTCTTTTAGCCTGTTATATCCTTCACTACTTGTTTGTTCGTCCTCACGAGATGACTTTTCTGAAAATCAAGGATATATCTAGGGAAAAGAAGACATTAACTCTTAATGGCGCATATACTAAAAATGGGCATGATGCCATCGTTACTATCCCGAATCATGTCATCGCATTGATGGAAGAATTGGATATTTTTTCAGCGCCGCCCGACTTCTATCTTTTCGGGAAAAAGTTCCGCCCGGGAATGACACCGATACTGGCTGAAAGATTCTCTAGATTTTGGGTCGACAATGTAAAAAAGACGTTGGGATTAAGTGACTTCTATAAATTCTACAGCCTGAAGGATACGGGAATCACTAATATGATTAAAGCAAAAACCGATCTACTTACGGTAAGAGATCAAGCCAGACACTCGTCAGTGAAGGTTACAAACATCTATACCCCTCAGGATTGCAAAGAAGCGAATCGTGATCTTATAGGGTACGAAGGCGTGTTTTAATATAATGACTGTAGGAGATTTCGCCTCCTACAGTCCTACTTTCCTACAAATCACGCGGATAGCACTCTACATGTATGCGCCCATCGATGATGTACATCTCAAGTTCGTAACCTTCGTCGAGCATTTTTGAAATTTCATTTTCCGTTGGAATATCATATGATGTAAAAACATCAAAGAAACCTGCTACCTCAGCCCGATCTCGTATTATGATACGTTTAGAGTTCTCTTGCAAGAACTTCTTGGGCTATCTGCTTGGCTTGTATTCTCCAGTCCTGATAAGCATCGAACTCTGCTTCGTGGCTCTTATCTCCATCTCCTCGATTGGCCAAGATTGCCTCTACCTGATTCTGGCTGTATTTGGTTCGTACCAAACCTGCCGTGAAATCACCGTAAGTAGCAGACTTTGCCTTAATCTTGGTAGAACCATCGGCTTCATCACCTTCGTAACTGAAGGCGGTTTTACCCGAATCTGAAACTTCAAATTTTGTATCTGAAGTACCGGAAGTCTCGGGATGATAGTTTTTTACTTTCTGCTCACCAATGTAAAGCAGGAAATGGTCATCGTCAAATCTGACGTAACTTTTGCGAGATAAATATACCTTTTTCATCGTTAAGTAAATTTATAAAACTTCTTTTTAAACTTGTTGTGCAGTTCTGCGACAACGGTGGAGAATGGAAGTTCATCACGACAGAAGTCATTTAGGGCTTGATCTATGAGAATCTTGGAACCTGTATATAGATAGTGCTCTACAGTTTGCCAGACCTCGCTCTCTCCTTCAAAATGGTCGATGATACGATAGCGCAGTGAGAGACGTTTCTTAGGCATCTCTTTGCTGACCAAATGAGTGCTGCCATCGGCAGCGGTCTCTTCTACCTGTACGACCTCTTTTTCTATGACAGAGTCGTCAACCTTGTAATCAATCACTTGGATGAGGAATTTGTTCTCATCCTGTCCCTCAAGGCAGATAATGTCCTCAATGGACTGCTGCTGTGATTTTTGCATTCCCTCGAAAGGCACACGAGATTTGCGAGCCTTAACGAGTTTTCCGAATCTTTCCATACCGATTTTTTTATATAAGTTTTTTGAATTGGCGTGAATTCCTAACCCAAGGCGTGAAGCAGCCTTGAGTTCTATTTGTCTCTGTGTAAACCCATGTTTGCGAAGATTAGCCACCTGCTTGCAGAGATCATGTTTAAACCGTTTTCGCAAGAGCGCATGGTCGGCATAGATGACCTGTCCACAAAAATCTATACCATCGCAAGTTCGATGGATTCCCCACGACTTGTTAATAGAGAGATGCCAATCACGAGCTAGGTGCATGACGGCTAACTCCGCCATCAGACGCAGGAAAACTTTGTCTTCATGGAGAATATAGATGTTATCCATGAAACGATAATAATGATGGAGCCCATGACGGCAGAACTTTTCGAAACGCTCATTAAGAAAGCTGACCCCCCCACATAGTAGTTGAGCCTGTTGCTGAGTGCGACAGGTAACAAGCATGTCGCTCACATAGCGAGCTTGCCAATAGTGGAATTTTTCAGGGTCGTCGATGATATCGAAGCATCTGAGTGCCAGATAGTCGAACCGGGCGAGAAAGAGCTGCCCCAGTAGCTGGGCTAGTTTTACTCCAAGTACGATTCCTGGGTTGAACGAGTCAACTACCTCATCTATAAAGGAGAGGAGTTTTCTGTCTTTAATCTTGCGGCGATATTCACTCTTGAGCAAGTTGTGATCTATATACTGAAAATAGTGGTGAATATCAATAGGAAGGCAATAAAATGTATCTTGCTGTGGAGAGTTGAATATATCTCTCTTAATAAGATTGTAGAAATAATGAGTGCCCTTGCCCTTAGAGCCTGCAGGGCAATGGTAGTAGATGGTGTTACGTATATCATCCTCTACAGGATTGAGGGCTGCGTGTTGCATGACATGATCTATGACTGGCAACTTGTTAAGCTGGCGATGCTTCGGGTATTCTATATCCTTAGATACATACCCTGATGTATGCCAAGTCTGGGCTGCATATGCTTCAAGCATACGCTCTATGTTATGATCTAGATTGGCATCAAATTTCTGCACACCCCTGCGAGACATCTTTTGTCGGGCATAATTATAGAAAGCCCGACGAAAGTTGTCATTTGTCTCGACTTGTGGAGAAATGTTACCAAATCTTTTCATAAGCGGTGTAATGTCTGTGTAATTGTGTGAAACTGTGTAATGTCTGTTGTCTGCTATTTTTTATCCTATAACCTTCGACCGGATGACCCTATTGTCATCATCTACCAGCTAGATGAACTATGTGTATGTTTCGCCATGGGGCGAGGTCTGACCCTGTTGTCTCGAACGGAGAGCAAACACCCCGTATTGAGATATGTTAAAGTTGAGAGCGGCGCCGTAGTTCACGTTGGCATTCGAGACATCATTGTTATCGTTGAGCGTCGAAAGACCGCATTGACCACCATTGTTAACACTACCACCACGAAGGCAGAGACGGAAACCAGCACCTAGGGTCACAACCTGGTATTATTATGAATACCGCTGCAAAGATACTAAAAATAATCGGTATGGAAGTATGTCAAAGAACTTTTTTCTAAAATTTTTTATCGCCGACCGCCAAAGGCGGTTATTGAAGCGAGCAGAGCTCGCTGGGTGCTTCGGCTTCGCCGTGTGTACTCAGGTCTCTTACGGACACCCTGTAATCTTATGGACACCCAGCAAGCTCATGTAATCTTTAGGCCGCCACGTACACTGGTTCGACTGGCCACTCCTCTACTGCTTCGCAGAGAGCGGCGCCGCAGCTCACGAAGGCATACGAGACATCATTGCTATCGATGAGCGCCGAAAGACCGCATTGACCACCATCGTTAACACTACCACCACGAAGGCAGAGACGGAAACCGCTTGTTGCGCCGGACGTATTCCAATAATATGCACACCAGTATGTGTTCTGACTACCGCCGATGGCGGTAGGGAAATTCTCCAGGTTGTCCATGGAGAGCATGGTCACCCATCCTTCACCTTTTTTGATGGAGGTGCTGTAGGCATTCATGCCCGTCTCGTTGCCGATTGTCCATGTGCCATAGATAGATGGTGCCACGAGGTGGGTGACTGTCGTATCTTCGTTGACTCTTACGAACTCATCATCCATATGATACCAGAGATGACCGTAAGAGTTTTTAAGACCGAAGAAAGAGTTGACCTTTGCTGCATACCAGGTTGTTCCGTTGTCATTGAGAATATTTACGGTTGTCTCTCCACAGCTATCACCTAGTTCAACACCTGCATCCATAGGGATAAATGGACGGACACCATTGTATGTTGACCACGAATTATAGTCTTTCTGGGTTACGCCTGGACCTAGTCCTCCTTGATAGAGTCCATTGGCATCTTTTGTTGTATTGACGGCAGCTTGAACCTGGTGGGTACCGAAGATAACCCCGAAGAGCGCAGCCGTTACGGCAAAGTGACGCATGGAAGAGCAGAGCCAGCCTGTGCCGTTTTTACGGGCTGCAGCACGCCAATACTCAGTATTCTGATTGCTGGCAGGTTTACCTAGTAAGGAACGGTTTGTCTCATCGAGCTTCGCATCATTGTTGCCTCCACGGTAGTCTGCTCCCGTGTTGAGAAAGCTGACCAGACGACCTGTGCTGCGCTCTAAAGTGGCATGGCCAGAGGCAGAACGTGAGCCGATAGGGATTGTGTAGTTGTATTCGCCTTTGATAGGAGTGAGTCCCACCATCATATAGAACAGACGACCTACAGTCTTGAATGCCAGATAGAATTTGCGGTTCCATCCCCACTGATAATGTCCCTCTGATCCGTCTAGCTTTGCAGCCTCTCCTGTGGCATATTTATGATGATCTTTGGAGTCGAGTTTTCGGCGGCTATGGTCATTTTTGACCAGGTAGCAACCGAGACCAAGCTGAATAGGCAGCTCTCTCAAGAGCTCAAGCGATCCCACATAGGTTACTGCCTGAGGGGTTGCGTTGTCTATATTCCAGACACGCCCGCACCAGAGATTCTGACCCATATCTACAGCGTCTTTGAGCGACATCTGCTGCGCAGTACCCGTTTTTTTGTCATAGACCTCTATCTGCTTGTCTGTTGCGGTCATATCTGCTGCAGGGAGGTCTGATACCTGCTTAGCCCCATCGAACGCAGCGATGATAGCCTTGACCTTTGTCTCTTCTTCTGATGTTAAAGCCATAAAATAATATATTTATTCGATTAAACAATGTGATTTAAATGATGCGTAATGATGAGCCCACCTTGCGTAGCTTTCCCGATGCCGACAGGCGAAGGCGTGGCTGGTGTATAGTGATGCTCACCTCTTGCCAAAGCGGTGTGTTGGCTGTGGGGATGACCCAGAACTTGGTCGTGCCCTCGCCCTTGACGATAAGGTTGCCGCTTGGGTCTGCCACCAGCGAGTCGCCCTCGGCACGCTGGAAGAGCACGCTCTGAGGGAGGTAGCTCGGTATGAGTTGGGCTGTGATGCGCTGTGCCACCTTGTTGCGTAGGCTTATCTCCGGGAGATAGGTCAGGTTCATACGCGATGGTGCGATGAAGCCTGTGGCTATCTGACCTGCCAATCCATCCATTTGTGCAATCTTGGCATCGGCTCGTTTGGCGGCAGCATCTGCCTCAGTAGCCTTTGTCTCAGCTAGAGCTGCTTGTGCTGCTGCAGCTGTAGCCTGCTCTTGTGCAGTATTGGCTGCACTCTGAGCGAGATTTGCAGCCTTGTTGGCATCGTCGGATGCACTCTGTGCCTTGATGGTTGGTGTCTTATCGAGCCATCTGCGCCATTTGGTGTTTGTATCCGAAGGAGTTGTTGTGTTACCATCCTCCAGTGACGCATAGACTCCTGTAGATGTATGAACTATATCCCCTTCATCGTAGCCCCTAATAGTCTGTCCATCCTCTTCATATGAGTAGTCCGACTTCCAGGTACCTTGATCGGTGAAGGCGACATTACCAACAACAATGATATTTGTATTATCTGCCATATATTTATTAAACTTTAATGACTAACTTGTTTCTACGCTTGACAACATGTTCTGCGACATGGCTTCCGTAATCAATCATAAGTAACTTGTTACGATGCTGGCGGAATGACGGATACATAGCGCCGCCTCGAGCAATGACACCCGTATCGACATATTCATGCTTGGAGAGGTCCCATTGCCACCAGTTTCCGTTGCTTCCCATTTTGGGTGGATGATCGTTCATTTCCTTAGCGAGGTCGGTCTGCGTCTTTGAGTTGGTAATGGCGGCGGAGGTATCCTGCTGTCGCTTGGTTTCTGCCGTCTTGCGTGCCGTCTCGTTATTATTGCGAGTAGTTTCGGCGTTCTGACGTGCGGCTTCGTTGCTATTACGAGTACTTTCAGCCTTCACTCGGTCAGCTTCGCCCTGCGTTACCTTGGTATAAGCCGCGGCAAGAGCTTCCAGGTCTGGGTCTATATCGGTATAGGCTACTACCTGAGACCACGTTTTGCCATTATCATAGCTCACCTCGATACCCATCGTGCCGCCACGAAACTGAGGGGTCTTTCCCTCGGCTACTACACCGAGATCTTCGCCACCTATCTCCCAATGGCCGTTGCCGTTGATTGCTGGCTTAATACCTGCGATCAGATAAGCCCTTGCGAACTCGGCAGGTATCTTAACCTGCGAGCCGTTAGCCATGTAGATCCAGAAGAAGTCGGTACTCACCACTAGGCGAGACGCCGTATTCAGCTGGCTGGCTACGTCGTTGATGTTTACTGCTGCCATAATACTATTCTGGTTTTATCTGCTTCATAACTCCTTCGCCTGCAGCCGGGGTAAGCAGTTGCTCGGCTACACGACTTATGATTTCCTTCTCGCTATCGTCAATCTCCACCTCGCCCTGCGTTTCGTAGAGTTTATGGGCGAGCACGGAGCAGGCTAATCCCTGCCCGCGCTCATAGATGACGTTAGCTATCTCCTTGCGCATATCCATTACTGCGCATTGTGTCTTACTGAGGTCAGTAAAGACCTCTACTCTTTCTAGATCTATCTTCATATTCTTATATTTTGTTAATGATATATATACTGCAACTGCCAATTATATCCATCCCAGATCAGAATATTAAACTGCCCGACATCATCAGAATAAAACTTATCTGAGGTTGTATGTATCTTGCCGCAGCAATATAGCCTTCTGCCTGAAACAACAGGGTCGAAATATATCCTGCTATTACCCTGTATAACAATGAGCATCTGCCCCGTCATAGGGTATTTCGGCAACTTTATATCCACCGCGCTACTGTTAGTCATAAGAATAATGCCTACTCTGTTGTTATTGATGGCATTCTGCTGTACATTGCCTGCAGCCGACATTGATAAAACATTCTGCGCAATACATCCAAGCAGGTTACCGCCAATACTTCGGATTCCGATACCTCCGTCAGTATCAACGTTGAGTGCCGCAGCAGAAGGGTCACTATAATCACGTACGGCCTGATAATCTCCGGTACCATAATCGTAGAGACTATATTTACGGATGATCACCGTATTATTATTGGCATACCCCTCTAAAGCAGAGCCATACATATCGCAGGCTCTTTGATTTCTGTGATAAACTGTACCATCAGAGTTTATAACTGGCGACAAATCAGCAGCCCTACCTGCTGCTACTTCTCTGACACAGGAATTAGTACGGGCCAGCCAAAGCGAACTATGCTCCAACATTGTTCCATTCTTGAGTTCCCAACCTTTAGAATCACTAGAATACGAACCGATACTCAGACCCGCATCCGTGATTTTCAATCCGCCAATCTGACCTGAAGTTGCATAAATCGTTCCTATAATCACGGCATCCTTTGCTGTCAGCTTGCCACCTCTAGTTATAGAAGTAGTAGCCTTGCTGCCTTCAGTACCGCCTATCCAGAACGCATAATCCGCATCATTCTTCACCCATCGGAACGAGCCGAAGATATTGTTACCCTCCATCAGGTTGAACTGTTGGCCCTGGGCGAACTTCAGAACCGCATTCTTTCCCACGATAAGAGGACAATACATCGGACCGGCATCACTCAGTTTCACCCATAGCTTATTGTTGTTAGAGTCAACTGCCGAAGGGTCGAAGGAACTGCCCGTAGCCGTATGCGTAACGTTGCATTGGTAGACAGACCAACCATCGTTAGCATTACTATCCTCGATATATATCAGATCGAGATACTTCTGTTCCAGGGTCAGGGCAGAGTCATTGTGGTAGGTTGTCCCGCTCTTCCATCCTTCAGAATTTCGGACGATGCAGCCGTTTTTACCCATCTTTCCAGCTTCGGCAAAGTTGGCTACCACAACAGGCTGGCTCCAATCGTCCTGAACAGAGTCAGTACCATGTTTCCCGGCACGAACAGACTCCCAGATGAACCGGTTTGTGGACGATACAGTCAGCCGTTTTGCCGTCCATCCTCCCTGAAGGATGCCATTTGTACGGTAAGGCTTAACTGGCGCCTCCGTATCGTTATTGGTAGCGATATAGGCGCGCTCCATAACGATGGTTTCAGCCTGCATCGGCATCGCCTTACTCCAGGTTATGTTGCCTACAGCATCTACGGTTCCGTCGGTACGCCATAAACTCTCAGTAAGAGCTATCATCGATTGCCAGGCAAAGAGACCATAGTCGCCGTAGCTGTCTGTGCCGCCGTCTTTGAAATATCCGATGAAGAAATAATATTCTCCTACATCAGGCATGGATAATTCAGCAACATAACTCTGACCATTGCCGCTTACTGCATAGGTATGCTCCGATCTGTTGATATATTCGCTATCTTCCTTTATCTGCCTGCCCTCGCTGTTGATAACCTCAGACGGCAGATAGAGACGAGAGATACATACCAGGTCCCAGTTGGTTTCAGAGTAAGACTTCAGCATTATTCTGAGATAGCTATCCCGGAAATGGTTAACAACCTTAATACGACGTATGCACTTGCCGTTGTTACCAAGAGCGGAAGGAGTCTTATAGAAAGTTTTCTTCTGCTTGATGCCATCTAACAGAATTTCGCTTTCTTCTGTTCCCCATGCGCTAGTAGTACTGCTGTTGTAGCGGTCGACAATCTCATCTGTTGTAATCTTACCACCCAGCACGATACTCTTACCGCCAGTAGCAGGAGCCTTCTTCGTCCAGCCGTGGCCAATATTATCCTGCGCTTTATCATATTCGGCAAGCGTTTTCAGAAAAGGAAGATCTGATGGTTCTGAAGCTGAAGACTGATAGCCTACAATGAGACCAACGCCATCCTTACCATTCTGACCATCCTTACCATTCTGGCCATTCTGACCATCTTGACCATCCTTGCCATCCTTCGCTTTATAACCTCCGCATGAGAAGTTTGTAATTTCGTCCCCATCCGTAAACCGTGTGATTTTCATTATCCATAGCCACGGAGTGGCATCATTAAAGGCAATTTTATTGAAGTCTTTACTGCCATGTTCTCTGAATAATGTCGGACTCTCGTTTATATCAGAACTACCTGCAGCATAATACCAGGTTTCGATGCTTGAAATACTCTTCGGGTAACGATTGAAGAGCTTAGGTTCAGAGAAACTGCCGTCCGATCCTACCTCTCCCGCCTTGTATGCCACATATACATACTGCTTTTCCAGAGTCGGCTCCATCGGATCATCCTGCCATCCCTTAGGCTGCAAGGCGCCCTGCTGACGGTAAGGCCGTGTAATGAAACTCGAATCAGACTGGTCAGAGAGATAATAGATATACTCATATCCATCGCCATCCGCTCCACAGGTGAGTACCGGAACGCTCTCCTTATCCAGTACATTTCCGGAAGCATCGTATAAAGCGAACACCACCTGACGGGCATTACTCTGCACAGATACCTCTGCGCCTATTTCCATGTTAGTATCAGGAGTATCAGCAGTTCCATACTTCAGATGATACCCTGCCGGTAATTCTGTCAGCTTATATCTCTTGTCGTCGGATGATGTTGCCCATATATCGCATGAGATACTTTGTGCGCTCATATTGCCCTGATTGTCTATAATCACGCTATCGGCAGATGGTATCAGTTCGTAGATTACGGTATCAGACGATTTCAAAATGGTAAGCTCTCGGGTGTACTCGTAGCTGGCTCCGGCATATTTGCCCACAACCGTGATATTCATCTTCGTAATCTGAGCGAGGGTATCGGCAGTAAGATTATCTGCCTCAATGGTGATTATCTTTGCCTTGCCTTCAATACTCATCGACGCCTTCAGTCCGGCAACCTTAGAGATATTGAGCGAGGATATCGCCCATGGTTCGTTATGATACATGAGGGAAACCTTAGTCCTGATAGGGAAACCGATATACTTCCCAGCTTTTGTATTCCACGCCACAGAAGCATTCTCGTTACTGAGATCACATACCATAAACGGCAGGCTGTCGTGCTGAATGCGAATAGGCATCTGCACAGTTTTAGAAGTCTTACCTTCCAGATCTACCACAATCGTCACCATCGCATCCGACATTTTGCGCATAGCTGCGTAATCAAAATTGGTATCATCTGCAGTACCGGCAACACCATCCTTGATGTTCTTGATACCCTTGATGAAAACAGTAGAGTTCTTCACCTCTACGTCGCAATCCTCGCTTACTACATGCAATCGATAATGGCCTTCTGTAACATCCTCGCTGTTCGCATCCTCCTCAAGTAGGATATCCACACCCTTGCGCACGAATACAGCCGTCGAGATGCGGTACTGCTTGGTAGCCTTGCCCTCGTCCTGAGTATAGAGACCATTAATGACATTACCCATATCATCTACCGTGATGACACTCTGATACTGCGAGAGACTCACATCATAAGCCTTCGCCTCATTCTTCAGATCATCAAGACCGAGAATATCACCCAGATACTCCACGTTGCCGCCGAAGTATACATTATCCTGCACAAAGATACCGTTTCCTGAAGGATAGATATACGAACCATTCTTTTTCTTGATTGACAGTCCTCCGAGCCATCCGTAACGGCAAACGCGGTTCTGAGGATATATCTCCCAGTTGCATACACCATCCAGCACCTCGATATAGCTGTTTCCCCTCGAAGAGAAATACATGCTGCTCTGGCGCTTATCATCGGTAAAGCTACCATATTGGGCAAAATCCATATAGGCGCAAGGATCCGGAGTCGCCTCCGAGCGTTTACCATATTCGAACACGAACTTACCCTTCTCGCTAGTGATGATTTTCTTCACATAAAAGTAAGTAGTGAAGAAACCTTTATGCAGAACGAAGTTGCAATCATCCAGCGCACCTTCAGTATTTTTATCCGCACCATGGACGTTATCTATATCGGCATAGATACCGCGGCAGATATCTCCCACCTGCAGAGATCCGTAATCGTTTCCCTCCAGATGAAGAGAGATGATGTGTTTCTTGGTATCTACACTCTCGATGGTTCCATAGCCGTTGGTATTCCATTGCTCCGCTTTGGTTACAGAGATTTCGTTGAAGACGAACTTAGGAGCAGAGATGAACTGACGGACGAACAGGCTGTTCATTTCTGCATCGCCATTATTGTCGATGCTTGCGCCGGAGCCATAGATTCCGGAAACGAAATTGTATGTCATAAAGGCATAGAGCTTCGCTAATCCCTCTTCAGTTATCTGGCTCTTTCCGTCTCCAAGCTTCAATCCTTTCAGTAGAGATATCACATCCTCGAAAGTAATCTTTCCTTTAGCCGTATCGTCTATATCCTTGCGCAGCATCTTCTTCTCAAGCGCACCTCCAGGAGTACAGTCGTCTGCCATACCTGCCTTTATTCTGTCACCCTGGTACAGGATATAACCGTAATCATAAGACAGTCCGTTCAGCACTTCGATGTTGAAATGCTGATGGCCAATACCTCCTCCGCCACTATATCGGTCGCTCAGAGTACTTGCAAAGTAGCTGAAGAGAGCGTCTGCAGTTGTGACACCCCATGTTTCTGAATAGGGCTCCTGAACAGGGAAGAGTACCCCTCCACTCAGCAGCTGACGTGGGAACTCAACTAAGCGAGGGGCGATAGTAAAATTTCCGATTTCGGGTAGATGGATATCCATCTGTTTGAAATCGCTGGCATCTGACCTCGTGAGGTTCAGGTACGGACGGGCATCTGAATATTTGTAGGTGAAGGTATAGTTCGAAGGCAGCTCCTTCGCCTCGTAGTTCACATCGCTCTCGATAACGGTTATCTTACGAAGAGAATTGCCATGGTAAACATACTTACCCAGAGACGGGAAGAAATCGAGCATCCACAGGCGCTCCTTCTTGTCCAGGAATCCGGTATTCTTCTTAAATTTGCGGGTGGTATCTACGCGATATTCCTCAGAGTCTTCCTCTATTTCTGCTACGTTGTGGGTATGTTCTGCAGTATTTTCGCTGTTGCCGTAAGCACGGAAACAGTCTACACCTCCCAACGAATTTTCAAAGAGAAACCACTCTTCTTCCTCGCTCTTCATATCGCTGGCATAGTAGCGCTGTACGTAGGTAACCCGCTTCCCGTCCTGTTCTACCCAGATATCGTAATAAGATGGCTGGATAGAACCGCCTATCTTCTTGGCGATAATGGCGTATTGCACCGGTACGGTATATACGGTTCCGGCATTCATATGATTCATCAGTACCACTTCCTTCTCTTCGTAGGCGGTCCCATTCCACATGTATGCCTTGCACTTCATCACGCTGGTGGCAGTTGCGTAATAGGTAAGGAATTCCGGAGAATAATAGGTTACCCCCTTCACCTGCGGCTGCCAGGTAAGGAAATTGTTTTTCAGAAAATTGGTAGCCGAATCAGAGAGTCTGTCCACACCGGCACGTATCACGGAGAAGGTGAATTCCTTCTTGCTGCCTTCGCTGCCAACCTCGTAAAGTGTCGCCACAAAGGATTTCATGATGTTCGGCTGAGCATAAGGTTCACTACTGTCCTTTACCTCAAAGCTGAGAAGAGGAAGGATGATATCCTTGACGGATAACGTAATCCGGTTCTTATCGTTCGGCGTATAAGTGTGCTGAACGATGTTTGCGCTTGAGCCTTTATAGCGTAGAGCGAAAACCACATCAGCCTTCGAGGTACTGAATATCTCAAAGGCATTCATGGAGCCTACCATGCTCAGAGCATCTGGATATAATAAAACCTGTATCATCTTAAAATTGCTTTGATTATATTGCAAAGGTAAGATAATACAGGTATATAACAAAGGACAATATCCTACGAAATCGGTATGCATTCCAGCCAGACGGTCGTACAATGGTATACCCATTTGCTGTGACGGAACATCGTTGCGTGTCGGGTTTTCTGGCTTACATATGATTTCTGCAGGCCGTATTTTTTGCCAACATACTCAGCTGAAGGGAGAGGAGGATAAATGATCTTGAAGGTACGGTCCTGGTCGTTACCTGATTTTTTATAGTCATTCTCTGAAACCTCTACCGTCTCTTCGAATCCAAGCCACTGGTACTTGCAGGTCATTGCCGGCATCATATCTTCCAGACTCTCTGCCTCGTTAACAGGAGTAGTGAGAGCGATGGTTCTGAGCTCGCTTTCGGTTGGTTCGCTCTTTCCTCCGAGGGTGAACTTCAGCTTGTTGAAGAAGAAACTTACGCCTCTAATCACAACCTTCGCATAAGAAGGAAGGTTCTGCTTCTGCGACTGGGAGAGGAGCAGTTTTACCTTGAGTTCCTGGAGTGAATTCCTGAGCAGGAGATCATACTGCCGGTAGAACTTTTCATAGATACCATCCTCACCATTATACACCAGGGAGTAATCGAATATCTTCCTTGGCGTCTGCTCTCCCTGACGATGCGAGCCGAACCCGACATTTGAATATAGATGCGTATCATATGCTGTCACGGTTCCGCAAGCTATACCATCTGAAGATACGTAAGGGAAGGCGAGCATGACGGGCAACGTAGGAGTCGATTCACTTACCTCTTCTCCGTCTTCCGTTGCAACTTTCATCGATGAATTCAGCGTAGCGTAATCGCCGATATACAGTTGCCTGTCCATGTCTCTTACCACGGTCTCCCCGTCTAAGATTTCCCTAAACTGGAGCGTACGAACCTCCGGTATCATCTCTGGTATTTCTACATCTTGAGTATCAATATCATCATCTCCAGAATCGTAGCTCTGAGAACAGCCACCTATTTTTACTTTCACGCTGTAGTTACCGGAATAACCTTTCTTATAGAAGCAACCGTCTGCGCTATCAAAGTAGGCGACAGAATTTTTCGATACCATATCCTTAATATCATCGTAACTATCCTCTGTATCGCTATCCGCCTGATACTTCGGGCGCAGTACCACACGTTTATAATCGGATGCAGCCTTATAAGATAAGGTAGGTTCTTCAGTCATCTGGCGGGTAAGATCCGCAACCGGCTTACTGTCTATCGCATCTTTCAGGAAGATGATATCTGCAGTATGAGTTCCTTCATCAGAAACGAACTCGCATAGAAACTTTTTCCGAAAAACTGAGAGAAAATCAGATACAGACACGTCTGGCAGAAGATCTTCGACACGGATATGTCCATTCACCAGTACGTCTATCACGTTGTTCAAGACAACCATCTTATTAAATGGAGCCGTCTTGGTGAAGAAATTCTCCTTGAGGTCATACCCGAAATGCTTGAAAATCCGCTTCAACAAATAATTGGCACGGATAAAAGGAGATATATAATATCCCTTCGTCAGAGATATCGGTATTTCGTTTACATGATCAGTAAGCAGCCATTCACCCGCAAAATACGGCGAGTCAACGCCCAGAGAATAGGTATACATCTCGTGAGCTGTTACGTATTCGTAACCGCCTCCTTCCTTATATCTCCAGTAGCTGGCAGTACGCATAGTACCTGCATTCCATCCCCAGTTCAGTATTTTGTAGTTGTACTCGGTATCTCTACCCGAGTCATCGGTAAGCAGAACCGGGAAGATATC
>ULYQ01015160.1_pt1 | contig 15586 bp, 16 predicted proteins | sample 1962271 | NCBI WGS metagenome assembly ULYQ01 (sample SAMEA4835865, study PRJEB28245) | human gut metagenome | biome: gut microbiome; material: fecal sample | place: Denmark | collected 2008
CCCTATTCTTTGTTTACTGCGGCGCAGTTTTTGCATATATTTTGACATTGTACCGTAAACAATTCACTTCATGACTCCGGCTCTACACAATTTGGAAGAACTATGTTATAATTTCATGCATCATGGGAGGAGTCACAAATCATGATGATCTATTTGCAGACAATCGACACCGCAGAAGATCGCTCAAAATTTGAGCAGCTTTATGAGCAGTACAAGCAGTTGATGTTCTATACTGCTTTTCAGATTCTAAAACGCCCACAGGACGCCGAAGATGCGGTTCATCACGCCTTTTTGAGCATTGCAGAAAATATTTCAAAAATTTCTGACCCGGACTGTCCAAAAACGCGCGCCTACATCGTTACAATAGTTGAGAGAAAAGCAATCGATATGCTCCGGGCAGAGCGGCGGCACCCATCCGTGCCGCTGGATGAATCAATCAACGGCGTTTCTGTGGAATACAGTGGAGACAACGCGCTGACAAAAGCAATTCTGGCGCTGCCAGCAGCCTACCGTCAGTGCATTCTCCTGAAGTTCTATCATGGATACAGCACGAAAGAAATCGCTGGGATCATGCACCTTTCTCTTGCAAACACAAGTAAGCTCCTTCAACGGGCAAAAGCCAAGCTGAAGGAAATTTATCAGGAGGGAGGCGAAAGCCTATGATCACGGATGATGCGCTGCGGGCCGCTGCGAAAGAAGCCAGTCTTGCACTAGCAGAGACGTTGGTACAGGGCAGCAAGCAACAGCCGCCTTACAGCCCCAGCAAGTCCTTTACACGCAAAATGAGCCGTCTGTGCCGCCGTGAACGCCACCCCGTTTTTCATCGGACAATGCAGCGCGTTGCCGCTGTGTTTCTGGCATTGCTTCTTACCGGAATCGGCTGGCTTACGGTTGATGCGGAGGCCCGTGCTGCAACAATTGCGTGGTTTAGAAGCATTTCACAGAACAGCATCGTATATCGCTTCCTGAATCCCACGCCGCAGCAGACGTTGCCAGACTATACTCCGACATGGCTGCCAGACGGCTTTGATGAACAGGAGCGCCACAAGGATGATCTGCGATCCAGTTGGTATTACGTTTCCGGTTCAGACTTCATTGTCATTGAAGTTGACGTATATCACAGTGGTACGGTTCTATCGTTGATTGGAGATCATTCCGGTTACGAAGAAGTTCATGTAAATCAATTTACTGCGCTGTTTGTACCGGCTAATGGGGCTTCCAGTATCAGTAATTTGGTGTGGATAGATGAGCAGAACGGCCTTATATTCTCAGTCGGTTCAACTCTTGAAAAATCCGTCATGTTGCACATTGCCGAAAGCATAGAGTTGTTACAATCTCCAAATCAAAAGAATTCTTGAAAATCATGTCCAAAAACACCTCCTTTCTGCGTTCTAATAGATAGGGCGAAGGAAGGAGGTGTTTTGTAATATGAAAAAGCGTATGGTCGTTCTATTGCTCGTAATGATTATGATTTCTGGACTATGTGTAAATGCCATGGCAACCGAACGTGCTTCGCAAATCAAACCAAAACTTTCGTTCAGCGGGAAAACGGCAAATTGCAGTGTGACTGTGGTAGAAGCTGGGGAGCTTGATGTCACACTTGAACTGTGGAATGGCAGTGAAATGGTTGATAGTTGGAGCGATTCTGGGACGAACTACCTAAACGTTTCTGGCAGCCATGCAGCAGTCAGCGGAACAACATATACTCTGATTGCGCATGGAACGATTGGTAGTAAGCATTCCGCTATCATAACCTCAGTAAGTGCGGGAACTGGGGTGAATCAAATTGTAGTGGCCTCAAAGTGGGGGTACTATGGCGTTTATTCACACATTTTGTCGGACTGCCCATATTATACTGACGCGGAACATGGAACGACTCATTATCTGACCAATGTCAAGTATTACAGATTATCTCATCAGTATATCTTGTCCGGAAACTACTATTATTGTAAATGCTGCGGATATAAAAATCCCACCATGGTGGTCAGCGGGGTGACAAAATGAAAAAAACGCTGCTTCTTCTGTTCTGTCTGGCCCTGACGCTTTCTGCTTGTGGGCAACCGGCGATGACAGCAGGCGAGGAGGTTTCGCCTGCTGTAGATGTGACGACCCCGTCTGTCCCTGGAGCATTTGAAGAGCCGCTCCCATCCTTCCCGCCTGCCGGGGAGATGCTGGAGGTGGACTGTGGGGAGTATGCTCCCCTGGAGGACGACGGAAGCCGCCGGGTAACCATATGGTACGCCTATGCCGATGGGACGGAGGCCACGGATACCTACGACCTCTCCAGCACGCAGGCAGAGAAAGGCGGTCCCACGCTGACTATCAGTCGCGAGTGGGCCACCGGCGCTGAGGCCCCTCATACCTGCATCCCCATCGATGACCAGGCGGACCGGACTTATCTGCTGGAGCGGCTGGAGGCGGCGGTGTTCCAAGCCCCGGAGGAGGAGCTTGCATACGCCTCCGGAAACCTCCGCCTGTTCATAACGGATGGAGACATTCAGTTGGTCTATCACGTCTTCCCGGACGGTACGCTGACCCGGCAGAGAGAGGATGACTCTCTCGAGGTGGCCTACGGGGCGGTGGACTATCTGCGGCTGAGCGCTATCACCTACAAATACGCCAGCATTCCAAGTGATGTGGGCCCATATCCCTATGAAGACTTGTTGGTTTCAATCCAGCTGGAGCGGCGTCAAGAAAGTATGATCCCCGAGAAGCTGGCCGACCAGTGGGAGGACATCTTCCCCACTCCGCCGGCAGAGCACTATCGGCTCTGCATACAGGGCGAGGGCTTCCACGCGGACCTGGACCGGGAGCAGGCCCTGCTCCTGTTCCGCACCCTGTTCAGAGAAGCGGATACGGGAAAGATGGCTCCGCTGGACTTCGCCGTGGCGGACTGGGACTGGACGCCGGGGGAGGAATGTCTCCGTCTGACGGAGTATCTGGATACCACGGGGACCCCCTATGAAGACAGCAGCCGGATCGTTCGGGAGCAGACCCTCTTCCTCTACCCGGACGGCACAGCGGCTCGGGTCCTCATGTCGCCCCATAACACATATTTCTATTCCTGGGCCCGGGGCATAGGCGGTATATCGGAGGTGGAGGAAATCACCCCCTCCTGGACGCGGGTCCACATTGCGGAGGACGTTTTTTCTTGGGATAACTTGAACGCCTGCCTGGAGGCTCTAAGCGTTGCCTGACTATAGCAACTGGAATACTGTTGAGGTAACGTACTCTTTGTTGTGCTTTATACTATGCAGCCTCCCTTTTCCATTGGCTTGCTCCGTTTTGCCAAAGCGGAAGACGAGAGAGCTGCTGGAACGGAGTGGGCAAAAGACCACGGCCATTTGAGCGGAAACGGCCCGGAAGCCTTGGAAATGAAGGGATTGACCCGCCCAAATCAGATGGTAAATATCTCCCATGTTGCACTGGTAACCTACGGAGATACACATACAATTAAGTATACAGCTCATTCGCAGCCAGCGGAGAACGTTGTCTATTCAACCAGCGTTCCTGCAAACTTCTATATGTATAATTAACCCGTTAAGGAGGTACGTATTTTGAAAAAGAAATCACTTGTATGTCTTGCGTTCCTGTGCTTTTTGATGAGCTTTATGGGCGTCGGGTGTTCTGCCACGCGTGAAAGCACAGATTCGTCGGTTTCCAAAGCACATGAGGACACGCAAATTACAGAGCATACCGGTCACGGCTCTGAGAGCAGTACAAAGGCTGAGACGGAAGAACCTATCCTCCAGACCGTGATTATCCAACAGGTACGCGATCATTCTATTACGGTCGAACACATTGTCCTTCTAAACTCATATCTTGAGGAAGATCTGCAAACACTCAAAGGCCTGAACATCCCACCGGAGGAATATCAATACGGATATTATCGAAAAGACTCCGGCGAAATTTACACCTACGATGTAGACCCAGGCACACCCGTCACGATTTACGACATCTCTCAGGAATACGGTGCAGGAGAAGACCGGCTGTATACGTTTGAAACATGGCAGGAATTTGTTTCGGCTGTTCAGGCCAACGAAAGACTGCTCATCCAACCTTATACGATGACCATACAGGACGGCGTTGTAACCAAGATTGTGGAAAAGTTCTACAATTAGGAAAGCCGCTTGACACTTCTAAAAACTATTTGATGCTAAAATCACACTGAATGCAGCTTGCAAGTTTTCGGACCTGCAAGCTGCTTTTCTCTATAAACTCAGAGCCGTTTCTGCTGACGAAGCACCTCCGGGAACGAGATCTGACCGTTCGTTTGCAGTACCTCCTGATAGCTCGTGCCGCGCATTTTCTGGTATGTTGCCGCGTCGATATCCGTGTCTGATGCGAGGATGTGATTGCAGACGTTTTGCTCGACGGCTTGTTTCAGAAGCAGTTTGCCGATTCGATCTCCGAACATACTGAGAATGGCTTCGAGCGTTTCACCAAGGATCTTCGGCAGAAAGTCTCCAGCGTACTCGCTCTGTAAATAGCCGCAGTAAAACAGAATCGCCTTTGCAATGAACTCGTTCTGAGTGCTGCATCCGTCGCTTTTGTAGTGTTCCTGCACCCGCTGCCAAACCGTATCTTCCATCCAAACTGTGTGTCGACTTCTTCCTTCTGTTTTCATGTGCAAACCCTCCTGAAATCCTAATAGCGTCAAAATTATCCTTGATTTTACTGGCGTTTCGCGGCTTTCGGGCAATAACAGCGTCATTCCATTTTTAACAGCCGCAAAAAAGCGCCATTTTCATCCCCCGAAACTGCCCGCACTGCGGGCAGATGTGGACGGCCGGACGCAGAAAAGCGTCAGGCCTTTCTCCTGCTTCGCCGCTTGCGGCTCTTTCCTCCGCCGAAAACCGCCCGCAGGCGGTTTCCTTCTGCGCTTGCCGTTCCCGCAACGCTCCCGCACGTCGGCGCAACGTCCGGTCTTCGGGCTTCCAGCGGGTACACGCTCGGCTGAGCTGCGAAAGCCGCACAAGCCGCCGACACAGGCGCGACAGGCTGGGATTGGCGTTTTGGCTGTGCGTTCAGCCTGTGTTTTCAATGAAACCGGCATATTTCCTCCTTGCGGCATCCTCGTCCAGTTTCCGCATCTGCCGATCATAGTCCTGCTGGAGTGCCGCCTGAATCGGTCGGATTGTGAATAGCAGATTGCCATTGCGCTTACATCCGTCCTTCGTCGTAACCATCGTCGGTTCTGTGACGAGCAGACCGCGTTCTTCGAGCGAGCGAATTTGTCTGTGGATTGTATGAGTCCTTTGGTGGTCTGTCGAGCGAAAGGATAATTGGCGTGCTGCGCGATTTCCATGTGGATGGCCGCGTTCTGAAATCTTTGATTATTGAAAAGCGGCAGAGAGGATATGCTTGGTATCCTCTCCGCCGCCCTTTGTGTTTTTCGCATACGGGTTCTATTTTGCTCAGAGATGATCAGCGGTGCAGAAGCTGCACACAAAATAGACCGTATGGCTCCATCCGGCCGTTCTCAACGCCGTCGCTGAGGAGACAGTCGCCCTGCATTTCCGGCGGGAGCGCGGCAGGCGCGTTGCTGAAATTACAGCATACACGGATTCGCTCTTTGCCGCAGGCGCGTTCATAGGCAAGAAGCTGCGAGTGCTCCGGCAGGAGCAGGCGGAACGTCCCGCTGCGCAGCGCATCTGAGCTTTGCCGCAGCGCCAGCAGCCTCCGGTAGAAATGCAGGATCGAATCCGGGTCTGCCTGCGCACGATGCACGTTGATCTGCCGGTAGTTCGGATTTACATCGATCCACGGCGTTCCGGCGGTAAAGCCTGCGTTCGCGGAAGCATCCCACTGCATGGGTGTGCGCGCATTGTCGCGGCCCTTTTTGCGGATGCCGTTCCATGCCCAAGCCTCCCGCCCATCCTTTCGGGCCTGCGCAAGCAGATTGAGGCTCTCCACATCGCGGAGCTGCGTCTCGTCCCGGAACGGGAAATTTGTCATGCCGATTTCCTCGCCCTGATACAAAAACGGCGTTCCGCGCAGCAGATACATGGCCGCTGCCAGCATCTTTGCGCTTCGGACGCGCAGCGCCTCCGAAGCGTCGGATCCGAACCGCGACACGACCCGCGGCTGATCGTGGTTGCCCCAGAACAGCGTGTTCCAATCGACCGCCTCCTGCCAGCGCACAAGAAGCTGCTTGAATTTCTTCAGGTCAAACGGAATGACATTCCATTTGCCGTCCCGGCCGTCGAGATCCATAAAATCGAACTGGAACAGCAGATCCAGCTCCCGGCCGTCGCCGACAACGGAGTCTGCATTCTCCGGCGTTACGAAGGTCGTTTCGCCCACGCACATGCAGTTTCTCCCGTCAAAGCAGCGGCGGCGCATTTCCCGCAGATACTCGTGCAGCTTCGGCTGAAATGCGAACTGCTCCGGCGCAAACACATACCCGTCGCCCTGACCGTCCGGCAGACCGGGCGCCTTTGCAATCAAACTGATCACATCCATCCGGAAGCCGTCTACGCCGCGGTCAAACCAGCGATTCATCATGGCATAGACCGCTTCCCGGAGCTTTGGATTTTCCCAGTTCAGATCCGGCTGCTTCTCGCTGAACAGATGCAGGTACCATTGGCCGGTTTTTTCATCGTAACTCCACGCCGACGGCGTAAAGAAGGACGACCAGTTGTTCGGCTCCCTTCCGTTCTTGCCGTCGCGCCAGATATAGTAGTCCCGGTAGGGATTGTCCCGGCTCTTTCGTGATTCAACAAACCAGGCGTGTTCATCGGAGGAGTGATTCACGACGAGATCCATCACCAGTTTGATGTCCCGCTTGTGCATTTCCCGCAGAAGCGTATCAAAATCTTCCATTGTCCCAAATTCGGACATGATCTTTTCGTAGTCACGGATATCATATCCCATGTCCGCATTCGGAGAATCATACACCGGGCACAGCCAGACCGCGCCGACACCCAGCCATTTCAGATAATCCAGCCGGGCAATCATTCCGGGGATATCTCCGATCCCGTCGCCGTTGGAATCCTGAAAGCTGCGCGGGTAGATCTGGTAAAATACCCGCTCCTTCCACCATGCCGCACACATTGCATTTTCTCCTTTCCGCTCCTGCATCGTATCAGCTTCTGACCTCCTTGTAGTATTCCGTCGGACTCATGCCGGTCATCTTCCGGAACAGCTTGGAAAAATAGTATCGATCCTCGATCCCGACCAGATATGCAATCTCCGAAAACGGAAGATCGGTCGTGGAGATCAGTTGCTTTGCGTTGTTGATCCGCAAAATATTGAGGTAGGCAAACACCGGCGAGCCGGTCAGGGAGGAAAACACCCGGTTCAGATAATCGAAGTTTCCCTCGAACAGTTCCTCAATCTCCCGGCTGGTCAGATGTCTGGTATAGTTCTGATTCAGATAGCGCAGAAGCTGCTCTGCAATCACATCGGACTTTCGGATTTTCCGCCCTTGTGCGCTGTTTTTGGCAAGCAGATGCTCGTGCGCTGTCTGAAGCAGAAAGCTGTGCAGCAGGGCCGACGCCCGGCGCTTATAGTCGTCCTCCCGGCTGTCATAGCATTCTACTGCCGCATGCAGATGGGCTTTGAACTCCCCGCCGGTCAGATGAAACTGCTTTGGCAGGCAGGTCTCCGGAGCCGTGGGGTCGCAGGCATCCAGATTATAGCCAACCAGACTTTGCCGCCGTTTTTCCGCCAGCAGCGCCATCGCCTGCCGGTCGTCTGCGGCCCGGTGCATGTCCGGGTGCGTAAAATGCGCGTAATAATAGTCGCAGACGGCCTTCTGATAGCCCTCATGCGGAAGGCCCGGCTCCAGCAGGAAGAAATCTCCCGCGCTCAGATGATACCGGACGCCGTCCTCCTGCAAATACAGATTCCCGTCCCGGATCACATACAGGACCCATTCGTTGATGCAGCGGGAAAAATGGAGCCACGGCTCGTTATACCGGATCTGTCCCAGCATCCGCACCTTCGGGAGCAGATCTGCATTGTAGGATATCAGCATCATTCTTCCCCCATTGTAAACCAAACTGCAGACCAATAGTCCAGCCGCGCAAGCTCAGCCGTATAGATCCTCCCCTGTGGCGTCTGCCGGCAGGTCAGCGGCAGACGCTCCGCGCACAGGCTCTCGCCGTCCGGCGAAGCGGCAAACGCACCGGCGATCGGCCGGTCGAGCCGCACCTGGATCCGGATGTTCTCCGCGGCCTTCGGCGCGGCCTTTACCTCGTTCCAGCGCGCGTTGTTCCCGCGCAGGTTGATCAGCTGAATGTTCAGGCGGCTCCCACTTTCCCGGATCATGCTCCAGACGCTATCCGCCTCCGCGTCCGTGGAAAAAACGCAGTCTTCCGCTTCGAACTGAATATCCTCATTGATCCCGCCGGCCGCAGTGCGTCCGATGTCCATACCGGCATCCAGATACAAAAGCGCGGCATAGCGCACCAGAAAATCGCAGTACCGCTGCACCACGGGCAAAAAGGACGGCCGGAGGGCAGCATAGTTGGCATAGTAGCTGTCCTGCAGGGCGGCTTTGTTTTCGCCCAGCACCAGTTGTGTGCCGCCGGCTGCGCAGATCGCGGCCCAGGACAGGCGGAACGACCGTTCTGCACCGTCCGCGTCCGCCTGCTGGAACGGATGCAGATAGGCCGCAAGCACCACCTGCTTTCCGGAACACAGCCGCGCCTCCCGGATCAGCGTATACAGATCGTAGTAACGGTCATTCGGCGGCCAGACCTCAATGTAGACGCTGTCCTGCTTCGTTCCGGCTACTGCCTCCATCGGCCAGTTGTTGACGGCATTGAAGATCACACCGGCAGCGGGATCCTCTTCTCGAACTGCCTCCGCCGCACGGTCGATCAGCTTCGGAAGCGCGTCGGTCAGTTCGACCGGGCGCCGCTCCACATCCCAGACCTGCTTTGGGAAGCCGTAGGTGTCCATATGAATCCCGGAAAAGCCAAAGGCGACGGCCTTTCGGAATTCCTTCAGAATATGCTCCGACCAGCCGCAATCAGGCGCGATGTTCATATAATAGAGCCACCCGGCGAAGGTCATCGCCTGCCCGTCCATGGTATACATGGCCCATTCCGGGTGCTCTGCAAACAGCTCCTTTGCAGCGGCATAGACAGCGCCGTAGGCAATGGGTCGGATCCCGGCTGCCTTGCAGGCAGCGATCTTCGCGCGGATCGCGGCAAGGTCGGTTTCCCTGCCCATGGGATCGAGATACCGCTCCTGCGGCGGCAGCAGCATATCGTGGCGGTACATCCAGTCATAAAACTGCACGGCGTTAAAATGCAGCCGCCGAATCCAGTCCACGTCCTGCGTTTCGACGTCCGCAGAGGTAAAATCCGATAAAAATGCGTACCGCGTCACCTGACGGGAATCCTCCACAACGTCGAACGCACCCTCCCACTGCGCAGAGCCGGCTTCGACGCTAACCCCGTAGCCGCCGGCCGGCAGCGGCGGCAGGATCAGCATCCGCTCGTTTTGGCACACGGAGCAGTCTATGGGCGTCTCCAACTGGTATACGCATACGCGCGGCGCGTTCACTCCCTCAGGCAGATACAACCGTATCTCCTGCCCGGTCAGATACTGCGCGCGGTCAAATTCACAGGTCAGCTTCATCCCTTTACCGCCCCCTGTGTCAGGCCGCCGACGACCATTTTTCGCTGGAACAGAATAAACAGCGCGACGACCGGGATCAGCGCAAGGATCGACGCGGCAAAAACCCACTCCCAGCGCGTGGCGTACTGTCCGTTGAGCCGCTGCAGCAGCAGCGGGAGCGTCATCATGTTTTCATCCGCGCCAACGAGCACCTTGGCGGTAAAATACTCCTCCCAGAAGCCCTGAAACGCGAAGATCGTCATAGTCCCGATCGCCGGCTTGGAGAGGGGCAGCATGATTTTGAAAAAGATCGTGCCGTGTCCGCCGCCGTCGATAATGACCGATTCAGACAGAGAATCCGGCAGGCTTCGGAAGAAATTCCGCAGGAAAAACGTATGCCCGCAGACGTTGGTCGCCACATACACCAGAATCAGACCGGCGCGCGTCCCAATCAGGCCATTTGTCAGGCCCGGAAGCTGAATACCCTTCAAAATCAGAAACTGCGGTATGATGTTCAGAAAGCCCGGCATCATCAGCGTAAACAGATAAATTCCAAAGAGCTTGTCCCGGCCCGGAAACCGGATGCGGGCGAAGCCATAGGCCGAGAGCGTGGAGATGAATACGGAAAGAACGACCGTTACGCAGGTATTGACGACGCTGTTCCAGACCGCTGTCGGAAATATCTCCAGCTCCAGAATATGCTTGTACGCGGAAAAGTCCAGTCTGGTTGGAAGCAGTCTGGGCGGGTACGGCAGCACATAGCTGAATTCCTCAAAGGAATTGCTGATCATGAAGAAAAACGGAACAGAGAAGACCAGTAGCGCACCGATCAGCAGCGCCCACAGCAGGATCTGGCCCAGAAGCTCCGAGCCTCGTTTGCTTTTGACATGTTTCAAGCCTATCCCTCCTGTTCTGTGCTGTTGAGCTTCAGCGTCCGGTTCAGAATCACCGTCAGGATTACGATGGTCACGGCGGAGATCATACCAATGGCGGAAGCCTCGCCGAAGGCGAATTGATTGAACGCCTTGTCATACAGCAGATACTGCAGCGTGGATGTTTTGCCGTTCGGATTGCCGCCGGTCAGCATCATGACCTGAATAAAGACGTTGAACGAACCGATGATCATGTTTACCATGACATAGAAGGTCGTGGGCCGCAGGCTCGGCATGGTGATATAGCGGAATCTTGCCCAGAGTCCGGCACCGTCCAGCTCCGCTGCCTCATAGCGCTCCTTCGGAATACTCTGCAGCGCCGCCAGATAGATCAGCATGGACCAGCCGACGTTTTTCCAGATGCCCATAAGCCAGATAGCCGCATTGCCGGACCACTCCCGCAGCAGCCACGGTACATAGTCGTCCAGTACATGCAGCACATCCACGAGAATGTAGTTGATAAGCCCTCGGTTGGAGTTATTGAACATATACTGGAACACCAGACTGACAATGACCCACGAGGTAATGACCGGCAGATAAAAGCCCACGCGAAAGACGCCCTGTCCGCGTTTGAGATTGTTGATCAGATACGCGAACAGCATGCCGCCCAGCAGGATAAACGGGACGGTCACAAGCGCGTAAAGGAAGTTGTTCCGATAGGCATACCAGAATCGTGAGCCGCCGGACAGAACCTTTTTGAAATTTTCAAGACCGATAAACGTAATGTTTCCCTGCACGATCTGATAATCGGACAGCGCAATGCGGATCGTAAACAGCAGCGGATAGAGCACGAACACCGCCACCAGGATCAGTCCCGGCAGGATAAACGGCAGCGCCGTGAGCCAGCCGCGCACGCCCTTGCGGACTGCACCGGGCCTCCCAGCCCGCAGGCCGGCTTTTTCGGCAGAAACCATAGGGATACCCCTCCTTTCTCAAAAAGGCCGCAGAACCGTTGGGTCCTGCGGCCTGCTGTAAGACGCGGTTTAGCTGAGCTGCTCGTCGATCCGGGCCGCCGCATCGTGAAGCGCCTGCGCCACATCCGCGCCATCGACGAAGATGCTGGTCACCGTTTCGCTCCAGATCTCCTGGATCGCGGAGTTGTTGGGAGACGGAATGCGCGCCTTGGCCGATTCCATCTGCTGCATATAAACAGACCAGACGGGGTTACTCTGCACGGCCTCGCTGCTTACCAGCGACTTGAGGATCGGAAGCTGACCAGCCTCAAGCATGGCAAGCTGCACATCCTCGGAGGTCATGAACTTGGCAAACTCATAGGCTGCTTCCGGGTGCGCGCTGGTGGCGAACACAGCGATATCCTCGCCGCCGACTACGGACGCGCTGCGGCCTTCATAGGTAGGAATGGTCGCTGCGGTGATGCCCTTGGAGAGGCTGTCCTCGTAAGAACCGAAGTACCACGGGCCTTCAAAGAACATGGCGTATTCGCTGTTGATGCCGTCCCACGCGTCCACGGAGCCGTCCACGTCGCGGATGGTAAATACCTTTTCGTCATGCAGCTCCACAATCTTCTGCATGGCTGCGATGCTGGCGTCGCTGTCCAGATAGCCGCTGGCCGTGGTGAAGCCGTCGTCGGTCAGCACGCCGCCGAACAGCCAGAAATACGGGTACATATCCCAGTCGCCGACGCCGGAAACGTTCAGGGAGTAGGTGCCGCGGGTTCTGGCGGCCTCAATGAACTCCTCCATGGTAGCGGGAATCTCGTCAAGCCCCAGCTCCTTGAGCACGTTGGTGTTGACAACGGCCGCCTTGCAGTTGGTATCCAGCGGCAGGCCGTAATATTTGCCCTGATAGAGGTTGGTCGAAAGCGGTGCGTCCAGATACGATGTGGAAAGCTCTGCGAAGTCCGGGTAATCGCTCAGCGCAGCCAGACCACCCTGCTTGGCATAGGCTGCAATATTGGCAATGTCCACACGGGCCACGTCCGGGCTCATGCCGGTGCCGAAGGAGGTCACGATCATCTGGTGGTACTGGCTGCTGTCCTGACGGACGGCCTCGACCTTGATCTCGGGATGAAGCGTTTCCCAGAGCGGCATGACGACGTTCAGAAACTGCGCTTCTTCGCTGTCACCGTAGGTATGCCAGAACGTGATGGTGACCGGTTCGGCCTGCTCGGGCGCGTCCGCCTGTTCCGGTTCGTCTGCCTGCGCCGGCGTATCGGCTGTCTGCGCGGGCGCGTCTGTGGTATCGTCCGTCGCGGTCTCCTGCGTCTGGGTCTTGCTGCACCCTGCCGCGCACATCACGATCATAACGACGGACAGCAGCAATGCGATCCATTTTGAAACACTCTTTTTCATTGTTTTTCCTCCTGCTTCGTAATCTCTGCGAGGTTTCATTCGCAGTTTGATTATACCCCTCCGTTTTCGGCAGGTGAATGGAGAGCAGCGTTCTTATTTGTATTATAGCGACTTTTTTGAAAATATCCATGCAGCACAATCTCTATTTGCGCAGAATTTTGCCTTTCCGATTTGTGCATTTCGCTGTCGGAGGGCCTACCATTGGAACGTCCGCCTTGCATGGAGCTGCGCTGCCCTGAAGCAGTCCGCGTAGATGTTTTCTCGTATTCTTTGATTACTGCGGCGCAGTTTTTGCGCTAGGTTTTCTGGTTTGACCCACACGCTGACCCACACGGCGAAATGTCCAGAGAGCGTCAGAGAGGATATGCTTGGTATTCTCTCCGACGCTCTCTGCTATTTTACATGACCTGCGCCATAAAATCGCCCATCTTTTCTGCTGCACTTTCCTGCATCTGCCGCGTGACGTGGGTGTAGATGCGGAGCGTGAAGCCCACGTCGAAGTGACCAAGCATACTGGATACCGTTTTCACGTCTACGCCATTCCGCCAACAGAAATGTCAATTTCGCCAGCCATAATTACCATCGTCATACCAATTGACGCGACGCCGATAACAGCTCCCTGTGAGAGCACGGAAACCAGATTGTTTGCTGAAAAGAACACAGGCACTTTTATGGCGATATAAACTAGAAACGCAACCAGCAGCAGCGGCTTTATCCAATCGCTCCATGTGCTGGGCATATTTTTTTTCAGCACACCCGATCACCTCCCATTGCACTTTTCACAAGCTTTTCTTCGGTTGCTTCGCCACGTAGATATTCACCTTCAATTTTCCCATTGCGCATAACAAGAATGCGATGACAGATGCCCAGTAGTTCCGGAGCCTCTGAAGAGATCACAAGCACAGCTCGGCCTGCTTTGGCCAGCGTGACAATCTGCTCATAAATTTCCGCCTTTACTTTGATATCAACGCCGCGCGCCGGTTCATCCAGAATAAAAATATCCGGATCTGTTAAAAACCACTTGCCCAGAACAACCTTTTGCTGGTTGCCGCTAGATAACTGCCGAACCTTTTGCTTTGCGCTGTGCGCAACGATATGGAATCGTTCAAACGCCTCAGCCGTATTTTCACGCATCTGCCTTTTATGAAGGAAGTTCACAATAGGCGTTGTCATTTTATCCAGAATCGGCAAATTCAAATTATTGAGAATATCCATTTCCAGAACCAGACCTTCGCCGCGGCGATCCTCCGTTAGAAAACCAATTCCATTTTTAATTGCCTGTTTGGGTGATGTGATTTTTTTGAACAAACAGTCTTTTTCCACATCCTGCTTCTGATGGAAGCGTACGCCTGCTGCCTGCATGAAGCGGGCATTTCTTGACAAGGATCCGGCCCGGCAGTCCTCTGGAGGAACTGACCGTTGCAACGGCAAGAGCCGGCATTGAAAAGCTGGGGCATCTGACGCCGCAGCCGGCGCGGGTGCTGCGAAACGCCCACCGCGATTATGGCGGCCATTGGCAACGCGACCAGACACGGCTTTCTTGTCCGCGAGGGCGACGCGCTGGAGCGGCTATCCAAGGCCAACGTCATTGCCTTTGACAAAACCGGCACGCTCACCTATGGAACGCCAGAGGTCGTTGTGGTGGAGAGCGTTTCAGAAGCTTTTGATGAAAGCGAGATCTACCGGCTGGCGGCTTCCGCGGAGCAGTTCTCCGAGCATCCGCTGGGAAAGGCGATCGTGCGCTGCTACAAAAAGACAGGCGCGGCCCCGGCCGAAGCCGCAGAATTTCAGATGCTCCCCGGGCGCGGCGTATGTGCACGTGCGGAGGGAAAACGCATTCTTGTGGGAAATTCCGCGCTGCTGCGCGAGCACGGTATTGAAATTGGTTCCGTGCCGGGCGCGGAGGCGCAGCTCCGGCAGGGCTGCACCGTGATCTATCTTGCCGTGGACGGCAGATTCGCTGGGTTCCTTACGCTGTCCGACACGCTGCGGGCAGAAAGCGCCGCAACGATCGCAGCGCTGTCCGCGCTGGGCGTGCAGCCTGTTTTGCTTACCGGCGACCATGAAAACACCGCCAGAGCAATTGCGGAAAAGCTGCATATCCGGGAAGTCCGGTCAGGCTGCCTCCCGGAGGATAAGCTGAACTGCATCGACGCGTATCAGCGCAAAGCCATGCCGGTCTGTATGATCGGCGACGGGGTCAACGACGCGCCCGCGCTCAAAAAAGCGGACGTGGGCATCGCCGTGGGCGGTGTCGGCAGCGACATTGCCGTGGACGCGGCGGATATTGCGCTGGTCGATGACGAGGTCAGGGAGCTGCCGCATCTGGTGGCGCTGTCAAAGCGGATGATGACGACCATCAAGTGCAACATGATCTTTTCCATGACGCTGAATTTCATCGCGATCACTCTGGCGATCATCGGAACGCTGAACCCGGTCGTGGGTGCGCTGGTTCATAACGCAGGCTCCGTGCTTGTCATCGTAACCTCGGCATTCTTATTATAGCAGTTTTCAAAATTAAAGCGCATATCCACATGAACGAAACCGCCCTGAACAGTCAGAAGGCGAAGCATTCTGAAAGGCGTGTTGGATTGCATTGGGAAGAGCATCCAGTGACCTTGCCTTGAATTTGCGCAAAAGAGTCTTTACCTTCGACCAAAGTTTTTCAATAGGATTCAGGTCAGGACTATACGGTGGAAGGTAGGTATATCGAATTTCAGAGCTGTCCAGCAGTTTTTTTACTGCCTTTGCATGGTGCGACTTCATATT
>ULYQ01024722.1_pt1 | contig 15499 bp, 14 predicted proteins | sample 1962271 | NCBI WGS metagenome assembly ULYQ01 (sample SAMEA4835865, study PRJEB28245) | human gut metagenome | biome: gut microbiome; material: fecal sample | place: Denmark | collected 2008
TTAGACAATGCTCGTGCCGAGCATACCCAAAAAAGGAGGAAAGCAGCAATGCTCTCCTCCTTCTTTATGTATTATTATTTCTTGATTATTTCTCGAAATAACGCTTGTACAATCCCATGAAGCCAGCGCAATGACGAGCCTCGTCCTTTGCCATCTCATGAACTGTGTCGTGTGTAGCATCCATACCCGCAGCCTTAGCATTCTTGGCAATACGGAACTTATCCTCGCATGCACCACGCTCAGCAGCAATACGAGCCTCAAGATTGCTCTTTGTATCCTTCAATACATCGCCCAGCAGTTCAGCAAACTTGCTTGCATGTTCTGCCTCCTCAAAAGCATAACGTTTGAATGCCTCAGCAATTTCAGGATATCCCTCGCGGTCAGCCTGACGACTCATAGCCAGATACATACCAACCTCACCACACTCACCATTGAAGTGAGTCTCAAGGTCCTTAATCATCTCAGCAGTTGCATCTTCCTTGCGTGCAGCACCAAGAGTGTGAACAGTAGCAAAAGCAGGACCGTCCATTGGGTCTTCCATTTCCTTGAACTTGCTAGCCGGAGCCTTGCAAACCGGGCACTTCTCAGGAGCCTCTGTACCTTCATGAATATAACCACATACTGTGCAAATAAATTTCTTCTTCATAATGTTATTGTTTTAAAAGTTTATAATTCAGTTTTCATTCTTTTCCTTCATACATTCGCTACACACACCCTTGTAATACAGCTGTACGTCGTCAACCGAATGTCCGCCCACCGTCTTGCACGACAGCAAGGGCGAAACCTCATCGAATATATCGTACACCTTTCTACATTGCTTGCAATAGAAGTGAGCATGCGCATTGACATTTCCGTCATAGCACACTCTATGCTCATCTATCGTGATCATCTGAGCCGCATTGTTCTCCGACAGCAGACGTAGAGTGTTATAAACTGTAGTGCGACTAAGAGTAGGCATCTTACCACACAAGCCACGATAGACATCGTCGACCGTGGGATGGGTATAGTGCGTTAGCAAATAATGCATTATCGCTATACGCTGTACAGAGGGCTTTACACCGCACTCTGTCAAACGGGCTATTGCTTCTTTTGAATTCATATTCTTGTTTTCTACATTTGCAAAGATACAACATTATCTGGGACAAGCAAAGAAAAGTTGTAATTTTTACAACTTTTAATTCATTGTAATAGAAATGCACTTTCTTGTATAGTTCTTCTCAAATAAAACAACTGTTTATACCAATTTGCATAAACTTATGCACTATATGATACACGTGTTTATCACATTTGGTGCGCATTCTCATATAAATATATATTAAGAATACGTCAATTCAAAATGCTATTGTTTTTTGGTAATTACTTAAACAAAAATTACTATCTTTGCAGTATAAGAATTATACAACAATGGCAAAAATAGAAATTGAAACACCGAAAGGCAACATCGTAGTACGCCTTTACGACGACACCCCAAAACATCGTGACAACATGCTGAAACTGATTGACGAAGGATTCTACAACGGAACCCTTTTTCATCGTGTAATAAAGGACTTCATGATACAAGCCGGAGATCCGGACTCTAAGGGTGCACCAGCAGGCAAGCATCTCGGAGCAGGCGGTCCGGACTATACAATCGAAGCCGAAATAAAGCCAAATCTCTTTCACAAACGAGGAGCATTGTGTGCTGCACGTCTTGGCGACGAGGTGAATCCTAACAAGGAATCGAGCGGCAGCCAGTTCTACATTGTATGGGGCGACATATACAAGACAGCCCAACTGAAGCAGATGGAGAAGCAAATGAAGCAGAATCAGGAAATTACCACATTCAACGATCTTGTGACATATCACAAAGACAAGATTATGGAAATGCGACGCAACCGCGACCGTGTCGGACTGCAGGAACTGCAAGACTGTCTGCAGAAGGAGGCCAAAGAGATTTGCCGACAGCAACCTGTAGGCTTTACCGAGGAGCAATTCAACACTTATACTACAATAGGCGGAACACCTTTCCTCGACAGAGAGTACACTGTATTCGGCGAGGTAGAAAGCGGACTGGATATCGTAGAGCAAATAATAAATGTAGATACCGATTCTGCCGACCGTCCTAAAGAAGACATCGCAATCAACAATATTGAAGTTGTTGAGCAATAATAAACAGATAACATAAGAGATGATTTCTAAAGACAGTATTGAATCGGCGTATTGTTTCTTTCATCAAAAATGGCGTGTGTACTCTTATAGCAACAACTTGCGTCAAAAAGACGACATTGAGTATTCCATAGCCTCTTATGTTGAGTCTATGAACCGTCAGCTATACGAAACTATAGCTGACGGCAAATCAGACTTTCTAACTGACCACACATCTTTTTCGATAGATATGCAAGCAGCCATAAGTAGACTTGACATTATGGCCGCCGAAACAGACAAACAATAACGGAAATAATAATCAGCTCATGAATACCGTACATAAGGCACTTACCATATACAAAGCCAGTGCAGGAAGTGGTAAAACTTTCACACTATCCATTGAATATATAAAACTGCTAATAAATGACCCTACGAGCTATCGCTCTACACTTGCCGTAACCTTCACAAACAAAGCAACTGAGGAGATGAAGATTCGTATACTAAGTCAGTTGTACGGTATATGGAAACTACTGCCTGACTCAAAAAGCTATATTGAGAAGATAAAGGCAGACATGGACGTAACAGAAGAATTCATGGCTGAACGTGCAGGTATGGCCCTACACAACATAGTGAACAACTACAGCTATTTCCGAATAGAAACAATCGACTCTTTCTTCCAAAGTGTTCTGCGCAATTTGGCACGCGAGCTTGACCTCACAGCCAATCTGCGCGTAGAACTGAACGACTTTCAAATAGAGCGTAATGCAGTAGACACTCTGATAGACAATCTCTCGGAGAACGACCAGCTATTGGCATGGATTATGGAATACATCCAAGAGAACATACAAGACGACAAGAACTGGAACGTAATAGGACAGATAAAGAAATTCGGCGAGAACATTTTCCGTGAATTCTATAAGACCAATAGCAAGCAACTGAATGCAAAGTTGCTTGAAGAGGGATTCTTCAAACAATACACAGCGAAATTGCGCAAATTGCGCAATGAGGCAGAAGCAGAAATAGTTAATGAAGCAGAATTGTTCTTTGATATTCTAAACAGCCATGGCATAGATATACAGGATCTGAGCTATGGCAAAAGTGGCCCTGCCGGATATTTCATAAAGATACGATCGGGAATATACGACGAGAGTTTGATAACCGGTCGTGTAAAGACTGCTATGGACAATGGTAACGGAGAGGGATGGGTGAAGAAATCAGCCACTCCAGAACTCAAAGCCATTGCCGAATCGAAACTTGCTCCAACATTGATAAATGCCGAAGACGTAAGAAGCCGCAACTGGCCAATCTATCAATCGGCAGTACTCACCTTGCGCCACCTAAACCAGTTGCGCTTGCTCAACAGCATAGAGAACAAAGTGAGAGACATGAATCAGGAAGCCAACCGATTCCTATTGAGCGACACCCACACCCTACTCCATTCGCTGATAAAAGACAGTGATTCGCCATTCATATTTGAGAAAATCGGCACTCGACTCAACAATATCATGATTGACGAGTTTCAGGACACGAGTACTGTACAATGGCAGAACTTCAAGGTTCTGCTTGAGGAATGCATGAGCCATGGCACCGAACAGGGCAACCTTATTGTAGGCGACGTGAAGCAGAGCATATACAGATGGCGATCTGGCGACTGGCGCATGCTCAACAACATAGAGCGTGAGTTCCCGACAATGAGAAATATGCTCAATGTACAGAGTCTTGACACTAACTACCGCTCGTCAAGACGTGTAATCAACTTCAACAATGCCTTCTTCACACAGGCAGCAGAGATAGAATACAAAGACTTGAAGATCGGCAACGAGTCGCAAGACGAAAAATCAGACATTTCGGCCGAACAGTTGAAGAAGGCTTATGCAGACGTTCAACAGAATGTACCTGAATTCAAAAAAGACACGGGATATGTAAATGTTGAATTACTTCCTCAAGAGGATTATCTTGCACAGACTTTGCAAAAGACAGCCGATGCGGTAAGAGAATTGCTCAATGCCGGGGCTGAAAGTTCGGACATTGCTATTATAGTACGTTCAAACAGCACCATACAACAATTGGCAGAATATTTTGCTGAAGAAATGCCAGAGGTGAGAATCGTGTCGGACGAGGCTTTCAGACTCGACAATGCCGACTCGGTGAACATCATAGTCAATGCCATGCACTGCCTGACCCATCCCGACGACCTAATAGCGAAAACATACATAGCCAAAGCTTACCAAACGAGAGTGTTGGGCAAGGATTATGTAGATGTAGACAAGATGCTTACAACAGAAGAAGGCACCACTGAGGCACTGCCAAAACAATTTGTCAACAATGCTCCTGACCTTATGGCCATGCCTCTGTATGAATTGGCAGAAAGGCTGTATAACATATTCGGGCTTAAGAATATCAACGGTGAAGACGCTTACATATATGCCTTCTACGATTGCCTGACCGACTATCTGAAAAACAACACTGCCGACATTGACAAATTCATAGAGGAATGGGACGACAGCATCAGCTCCAAAACTATACAGGTGAATGCTACACAAGGCATCAGACTCATAACCATACACAAGAGTAAGGGATTGGAGTTTGAAAATGTCATCATACCATTCTGCGACTGGAGCATAGAGAAGACTAACACCATATGGTGCTCGCCTAAGGTGGCACCTTTCAACGAACTGCCCCTAATACCTATAGACTTCAATGCCAAGCAGATGAAGGGCACCATATTCGAAGATGACTATAACGACGAGCATCTGCAGAACTGTGTAGACAACCTAAACCTGCTATATGTAGCATTCACACGCGCTTCGTCAAGCCTACATGTAATAGCACGCAGAGGCAATGCCAACCAACGCTCGTACACTATAGAGCAAGCCTTGTCGAATATGGAATTGGAAGACGGAATTCTTGAAGGCGACATTAACGACAAGAAGAGCTTTTTGAGATACACTTACGGCACATTGGAGACTGCCGATAAAAAGAAAGCAAAACACTCTGACAACATCTTCATGCCACAAATAAGCAACAAACAAGTAAAGATGGAGACGTATGACAACCATACGGACTTCAGACAGAGTAATAGAAGCCGTGAGTTTGTATGTGACGAAGACGACAGCAACAGCGAAGAGAAACAACGACTGGCGTATATAAAAACGGGTAGAGTGCTGCACCACCTGTTTGCCACAATCAATACTACCAAGGATATAGAACCGAGTCTGCAACAGCTGGAGATTGACGGACTGATAGAAGACAGCGACGTAAATAGCGAAAGTCTGCGCAAGATGCTGTACAAGCGACTTGAAAACAAGCAGGTGGCAGACTGGTTCTCCGGACGATGGACGCTGTTCAACGAGTGTACCATTCTTGACTACGATATAGCTACCGACACGGTGAGAGAGCATCGCCCCGACCGTGTGATGAAAGACGGCAACAAAGTAGTGATAGTCGACTTCAAATTCGGAGCCTACCGTCCAGAATACACCGAACAAGTAAGGCGTTACATTGCGCTCACCAAAGCTATGGGCTACAATGATGTAAGGGGATATCTATGGTTTGTATATACAAATAATATTGAAGAAGTGAAATAATAGCATCATGAGAACGACAAGAACATTTTTGGAACATGTAGCCGAAGACATGATAAGTAAATGGGGCACAGACATGTCACGCATAGTGGTAGTATTCCCCAACAAACGTGCAGCATTGTTTCTAAACGAATATCTTGCACGCATAGCAGGCAAGCCCATGTGGAGTCCGGCATACACAACCATTAGCGAGCTGTTTGGCAAGCACTCGGAATTTGCTGTAGGCGACTCCATAAAACTGGTATGCGACCTGCATAAATCGTTTGTAAAATGTACGGGCATAGATGAGACACTCGACCACTTCTATGGTTGGGGACAGCTGCTATTGACAGATTTCGACGATATTGACAAGAATATGGCCGATGCCGACAAGATATTCTGCAATCTGAAAGACATACACGAACTTGACGACCTGTCGTATCTTACCGAAGAGCAGCGCGAGATGCTCAAACGCTTCTTTGCCAACTTCAGTGACGACCATGAGACAGAGTTGAAGAAACGCTTTCTTAGTCTGTGGAGCCACTTTGGCGACATATATCACGACTACAACAAACGTCTAAGAAGCCAAGGCATAGGATACGAGGGAGCAATCTACAGAGATGTAGTAACAAAGCAAGACATTGAATTTGAATACGACACATACATATTCATTGGTTTCAACTTGCTTCAGAAGGTAGAACAAGAACTGTTTGCCAATCTGAAGAAGGCTGGCAAGGCCCATTTCTACTGGGACTTTGACACCTACTACATGCCTCGCAACAACAGCGCATTCAACAACGAGGCAGGTAAATACATTGCCATGTATCTGAAGGATTTCCCCAACGAACTCGACGTCCGCTCAGCAGAAATCTACTCGAATATGCGACAACCCAAGAACGTATCGTTCGTAATGGCATCAACCGAGAACATTCAGGCAAGATATGCCGCTCAATGGTTGCGCGACGGCAACAGATATTCAGACGGCAGACAAACTGCCATTGTAATGTGCGACGAAGCCATTCTGCCTCCAGTAATACAAAGTCTGCCTCCAGAGGCTGACAAAGTGAACATTACAAGTGGTTTTCCGCTTGGCATGACACCGATAGCATCGTTAGTATCACTACTATTCGACATGTACACATCGGGCATTACGAGCAAGGGTGCATACTATCGTACACAATATGCAAGCAAAGTATTGACACATGCCTACACACACTATATATCAGAAAAAGCAAAGGACGTATACGCCACAATAAAAGAGCGACATCTGATGTATCCCGACCACAACACACTTACTCTTGAAGGTGTAGACGAAGGCTTGTGCCTGCTCTTCCCTACCGGCAACATCGCTCTGCTAAAGCATGTAGCTACTATAATCAAGCAGATTGGCGTCAATGCCAAGGACACCGAGGATGCCTTCCTGCAAGAGTCGGTATTCAGAATGTACACCATCATAAACCGTCTAGAACAGCTCGCTGCCAATGGCGACCTGAATGTAGACACAACCACATTGCGTCGACTCATCAAACAATTAATATCATCAACCACTATACCTTTTCATGGCGAACCGGTAGTGGGAATACAGATAATGGGAGTGCTCGAAACACGTAATCTTGACTTCAAGCATCTGCTGTTGCTGTCGTGCAATGAAGGCAATATGCCTAAGGGTGTCAACGACTCGTCGTTCATACCTTACGCCATACGCAAGGCACACGGACTGACTACCATCGACAACAAGGTAGCTATATACTCATACTATTTCCACCGTCTGCTGCAACGTGCCGACGACATAACGATAATATACAACAACACTACAGATAATGGACATACGGGCGAAATGAGCCGCTTTATGCTGCAATTGATGGTAGACGGCAAGCAGCAAATAAGCCACTACAATCTGCTTGCCGACAACTCACCTGTAACTCACGTAGCCCAAAGCATAAAAAAAGAGGACAGCATCAAGGACACACTCGACAGCATGTACAGTCTGTCGCCATCGGCAATAAACACATATATAAGGTGTCCGCTACAGTTCTTCTATCAATATGTGGCACACATAAAGGAACCCGACTGCGATGACGATGTAGTAGACAACCGTATGTTCGGCAATATATTCCACAAATCGGCACAACTGATATACGACGACATTGCACAGCACAACAATGGCAAGATTGAAAAAGCTGCAATACAGAAATATCTTAACACAAAGGGTCTGTTGGAGAATGTTGTTGACCGTGCATTCAATGAAGAACTGTTTAAGGTGAAGGACACAAAGCGCAGCCCTTACTACAACGGACTGCATCTGATCAACCGCAAAGTGCTGTTGGAATATCTGCGCCAATTGCTTCATGGCGACCAAAAAATCGCTCCTTTTGAGATACTCGCACTGGAGGAAGCCGTCTACACCCAAATGACATTTGAAGCTGAAGACAACAACGAGCGGAATATAAGAATTGGCGGAATTATCGACCGTCTGGACAGGGTGACCGATGCACGAACGGGCATACCAACAATACGTGTAGTAGACTATAAGACGGGACTGCAGGCTACAAAGAAGATTAAGGAAATTGAGGAAATATTCTCGGACACCAACATCAGCCAAAAGCACTCCGACTATTATCTGCAAGCCTTACTCTACTCGCTGATTGTAGACGACTCTACAAAATACAATCAGCAGAGGGATTGTGTAAGTCCGGCATTGCTATTTATAAAGCAGGCATCTAAGGATAATTACGACCCTGTACTTGAGATTGACTCACAAAAAATTTCAAACGTAAGAATATATAAAGAGGAGTTTGAGAAACATCTGAAGGAAGTGCTGCAAGAAATATTCAACACCACCCTACCTTTCACACCTACACAGGACAAAATGCGTTGCGAAAAATGCTCGTATAGGAGAATCTGCAGAGTTAATTCAGTTGAGTATTGAGAGTTTATTCAGATTGAGAGTTGAGAATTGAAAGTTATAATATGCTTTGTTTGGTTTATAATTATGCAATTCTAAAACTATGGTAATATAACTTTCAATTCTCAACTCTAAACTCTTAATTAACCACTAAAATGGTGCTGGTGAAGATGGTTCACCAAATGGTGCATCGTCGGGCATACCTGCCAAATCAGGAGACAGCGACATGCCTGGTCCGCCATTCATCTTGCTGCCGATAATCTCCGAACCAAAAGGAGCATCGCCAATAGGAGCCGACTGCTTCTCGGGATCCTGGAATCGAGTGAACTCGCCACGGAACGTGAGCAGCACATCTCCTGTAGCGCCCTTACGGTGCTTGGCAATGATAATCTGCGCCATGCCACGAAGGTCGTTGCCCTTCTCATCGTGCAGAATATGATAATACTCCGGACGATGCACAAACAGCACCATATCGGCATCTTGCTCGATGGCTCCCGACTCACGAAGGTCGCTCAGCTGCGGACGCTTGCCTTCAAGACCCTCACGATTCTCCACAGTACGATTCAACTGCGACAAAGCGAGTATGGGGATGTCAAGTTCCTTGGCAAGCCCCTTGAGCGACTGCGAAATCTTCGACACCTCCTCCTGACGGCTGCCGAAACGCATACCATTTGCATTCATAAGCTGAAGGTAGTCTATCATGATAATCTTTACACCCTTCTCGCGCACCAGACGACGTGCCTTAGTACGCAACTCGAATATGGAGAGTCCCGGAGTATCGTCAATATACAATGGCGAGCCTTGCAACAGACGAATATTCTTGTCCAATCGCTCCCATTCATCGGGAGCCAACTGTCCGTTGAGCATCTTGTTGCCTGGTATCTCACACACATTTGAAATGAGACGGTTGACAAGCTGCACATTGTTCATCTCAAGTGAGAAAAAGGCAATGGGAGTGTTGTAGTCGACAGCAATGTTCTTGGCAAGCGACAGAGCAAACGAAGTCTTACCCATCGCCGGACGTCCGGCAATGATTACAAGGTCCGAACTCTGCCATCCACTCGTCTTCTTGTCCAATTCCTCATATCCAGTAGGCACACCGGTCAATCCGCCTGCATTAGCCTGCGCCTTCTGCAGAATGTCGATAGCCTTGGTTATGACAGGGTCCACCTGCGTATAGTCCTTCTTCATGTTGCGCTGCGACAACTCGAAGAGCGAACCCTCAGCTTCCTGCATCAGTTCGTCTACATCCTGCGTCTCGTCGAAAGCCTTGGTCTCCACAATGCTTGCGTAAGAGATAAGCTGACGTGCCAGATACTTCTGAGCAAGAATCTTAGCATGATACTCGATATGAGCCGACGATGCCACATGCGAGCTAAGCTCCACAATGTACGGCGCACCGCCCACATCATCAATAGTACCCTCACGCTTCAGCTCGTCGACAACAGTCATGATGTCCACCGGATTCTCGTTCATCGACAATGTCTGTATGGCATTGTATATCTTCTGATGGCGAGGTTCGTAGAAGGTTTCGGGGCGCAGCGTCTCCGACACCATCGAGAAGGCATCCTTGTCAATCATCAGCGCACCTAGCACCACCTTCTCTATATCCACAGCCTGTGGCTGCAGATGGCCGTAGTTCTTGTCAAACGCCTTGCCCTGCGACTGTTTACCCGGCTTTCTTTCTGTACTTGTATTTGGCATAAAAGAAATAAAGCGATTGCGTTTCTACTTGACAACCTTGTTGTTTTCGGGGAACACCACTGTGGGGCGGAACTTCTTGGCCTCCTCAAAATCCATCAAAGCATAAGATATAATTATCACGGTGTCGCCGATTGCCACCTTGCGTGCAGCGGCACCGTTGAGGCAGATGCATCCGCTGCCACGCTCACCCTTTATAATATATGTCTCGAAACGCTCACCATTGTTGTTGTTGACAATCTGCACCTTCTCGCCCTCAATCATATTGGCAGCATCCATAAGATCCTGGTCGATAGTGATGCTGCCAATATAGTTGAGATTGGCCTGTGTCACCTGCACACAGTGCAGTTTCGATTTCAATACTTCTATCATCATAACGGTAAAAAGAATACTTTCTGAATGTTTGTTGTTGTTGACTATTCCTTGAATGTGATATGGTCGATAAGTCGTATCGGGGTCTTGCCGCAATACACGGTTATGCAACCTGCAATGTACTGGCTGTCATCCCACGACTCCACCTCCTGCAAGGTATTGCCGTCGACAATAGAGAAATACTCCACCTCAAGACCCTCAACGGCATTGATGTCGGCCACCACCTTGTCGTGTGTCTCCTTGAGCGTATGGGTAGCCCCATATTCTTTGCCAGCCTTGAGCGCGCTGTAAATCTTAGGGGCTATAGCACGCTCGTCGGCAGCAAGCAGAGTATTGCGCGAACTCTTTGCCAAGCCATCGGCCTCGCGCACTGTGTCGCACTCTACAATCTGCAGCTTCAGTCCGAGATAGCGCACCAAAGCCTTGACAACAGCTATCTGCTGCCAGTCCTTCTCACCAAAATAAGCTCTGTCGGGACGTACTATATAGAAAAGGCGTGACACCACTTGACACACGCCATTGAAGTGACCGGGACGATGGGCGCCCTCCATCACCGTAGTGACAGGAGGAAATTCAAAATGCCTGTTATCCTTAGTGGGATACATCTCTTCTACAGACGGTGCAAACACATAGTCGGCACCACATTGCTCTAGCAAAGCGCAATCGGCATCAAGCGTGCGCGGATAACGCTCCAAATCGCCCTGGTCGTTGAACTGGGTCGGATTGAGGAATACTGACACTACAGTCACATCGTTCTCAACCACACTGCGGCTTACAAGCGACGCATGGCCCTCATGAAGAGCGCCCATAGTGGGAACCAGACCTACTGACTTTCCTTCCTTCCGAACTTCGAACAACTCATTCTGAAGTTCAACAATACTTCTGAACAGTTTCATCATCATTTTAATTTTATTGCCATAAGCCAGTTGCCGATTTTATCACACGAAAAAATCCTGGCAACAGCTTAAAGCGTTTATCCTTTTGAAAATTCAATGCAAAATAACAACATTTTTCTTAAATGCGAAAGAATAAATCTAAAAATATGACAAATACGGCATCCAAATTTCGTTATTAATAAAAAACGACGATTTTTCTGAACTTTTTTTTATACCTTTGCACCTGTTTTTACGCGCACACAAACAAAATTCAACCAAATCGGCGCGACAATAAAAGAATCAAGCATGGCAAAGAAAATCTTATTCATCAATCAGGAGATATCCCCGTACGTTCCAGAGTCTACACTTTCTGTAATGGGCAGAGACCTTCCAAGCAAAATGCAGGAAGACGGTTTCGAAATACGTACATTCATGCCGAAGTGGGGCAATATCAACGAGCGTAGAGGACAGCTACATGAGGTGATACGCCTTTCGGGAATGAACCTCGTAATCGACGACACCGACCATCCGCTCATCATCAAGGTTGCCTCAATACCGCAGACACGACTACAGGTGTACTTCATCGACAACGACGACTACTTCATGAAGCGCAAGATGGCCGTCGACGACAACGGTGAGGAATACGACGACAACGGCGAGCGAGCCATATTCTTCGCAAGAGGAGTACTCGAAACCGTGAAGAAACTACGATGGTCGCCCGAGGCTATACACTGCCAGGGATGGATGGGATACATCGTGCCCCTCTTTATCAAGACAGCATACAAGGACGAGCCTACATTTGCAGGAACAAAGGTAATCACCTCAATATTCAGCCAGGGACTCACAAAAAAGATAGGCGACAACTTCAAGCGATGCCTCGAATTCAAGGACGTGACAGTAGAAAGCCTCGCTGACTACAACGACGATTTCGACTTCACCGAAATGTGCAAGCTCGCAATCGACCATAGCGACGCAGTGGTAGAAGCCGAAGCCAACGCCTACCCCGAACTCATAGAGTATGCAAAAAGTAAGGGCATAAAGGTGCTACCCTACCCCGGCAACGAAGCCGGCGATGCCTATAAAGCCTTCTACGAAAGCCTCTAACACACATACAGGGGCTTTTTATCTAACATTAGATTTTTTACTGTAAGATGAAAATAAAACTACTGGCAGGCATAGCGCTTGCCTCTATAGCGTTGGCATCGTGCGACGACAATACAAACGAGATTGGCTCGTCGCTCATCGACAATGCCGACAAGCTCGAAATCACAACCGACACTTTCGGGATAATATCCAATTCGGCTGCTATGGGAGCTGTACTCTCCAACAGCGCGACAGGATACCTCGGCAAGGTGCGCGACCCAGAGACCGGAGCCTACCTCACAAGCTGCTTCATGACACAGTTCTACACCCCCGAGGACTTCACATTCCCCGAGAAGGACAGCATTAAGAGCCTTGACAGCAACCACCGCATCATGGCCGACTCGTGCGACATACGCCTCTACTACACTAACTACTTCGGCGACTCGCTCGCAACAATGAAGCTCTCGGCCGTAGAACTCGCCAAGCCCGTGCCGGAAACAGGCAAATTCTACACCGACTTCAACCCCGAAGCCGAATACATCACGCCGCAGTCGATGAAAGTCGACAAGATGTACACGCTCACCGACCTCAACGTCGACGAGAGCACACGCTACGGCAGCGACTACATGCCCAGCATACGCATACCGCTAAGCACCGAATACGGCACAAAGATCATGAACGCATACTACGAGCACCCTGAATACTTCAAGAATGCCTATGCCTTCATACACCATCTCGTACCTGGATTCTACTTCAAGACCACAAGCGGCATAGGCTCAATGGCATACATCCGTCTGAGCCAGCTCAACGTCTACTTCCGCCACAAGACAACTTATACAAAGACTGACGGAACCAAGAAGGACACCATCTATGCTGCCATGGCTTCGTTCCCTGGAACTGAAGAGGTGCTGCAGACTACAAGAATACAGAACGACCAGAACGTCATCAGCCAGCTCGTAGCCGACCCCTCATGCACCTACATCAAGTCGCCAGCAGGCATCTACACAGAACTGACCCTGCCCGTAACGCAGATTGTAGAGAAAGAATATATCGTAGGCGGAAAAGTGTACAGTCATAAGAACGACACCATCAATTCGGCAAAGGTAGTGCTGCGACGAATCAACAACACTCAGGACAGCAAGTACACCCTCAGTGCTCCTAAAACGCTGCTCATGCTGCCCAAGAGCGATGTGAAGGCTTTCTTCGAGAACAACCGCACTGCCGACTACAAGACATCGTATCTCGCATCGTACAGCAGTTCTACCAATACGTACACATTCAACAATATCGGAAGTCTGATAAAGAACCTCTACGACAAGGCCGACCGCACAGACACCGATTGGAACAAGGTGGTGCTGATACCGGTCAGCGTTAGCTACGACACCTCGAGCGGTGCGACGGAACTGATAAGCGTAAGCAACGACATGTCGATGACAAGCACTCGTCTGGTACGTGGCTACAACGACACCAAGGACAGCAAGATAACCATAAGCGTCATCTACAGCAAGTTCAAATAAACACGCAGCCATGGCAGACAACTTTCTTGAACGGCAGCGACGCGACTACGAGCAGCGCAAGCAGCAATTGCAGCAAAACAATCAAAAGCACGCCACCAGCGTGGCTGAAATACTCAGAAGGGCGCGACAACGGTTCAACAACGACTAAGACAAAATATCCTTACAAATAGCAATGGATAATTAAGATTGTATTGTCAATCATAATTATCCATTGCTTTTTTATGACAGAGGGATGTTGACAAAAAGAATAACTTTTACCTTTGCATCATCTTTCCTCGTTTTTTATCTAAAGTAGCTTTTAAAGCAAAAAAATATATACATTTGTATAAAAGAACAAATCAATTAAAGCATGGCAAGAGATGTCACATTGCGTGCCGACGGATATTGTTACATTTTATCTTGCCCACCGTTTGAGTATTCTGCATACACACAGAACAACAACAAGACAGCAAACAACAATACAGAGATTTCCATTAAGCAAGGATTTGTTGAAGGACGAGTGATTGGCGCATTTAGATGTCGAATTGTTTTGGCTAAACGTAGACAAGCTGTCGATGGTGTTTGAATTATGCATCAATGTGTTATGTTTTTCGCTTGAATATTTCGCGCCGAATATCTTTATAGAGGGTTTTTCGGCTGGCGTAATGTAAGGCTTGTTATTGTTTAAAAAAGATATCAAACAGCTGTCGAAAGTGAAGTATACAGAATCGTTAGTATTAAACAATAAAGATGAAATATTGCCGAAATAACGACTGTTGATGTCTATGCGCTGCACATCTATCTCCTCGGAAGAAGACTTTGCGCTCTTACACGAAAAACATAAGAGCGCAAAGATTATTATTAGCATTTGCTTCATCATACACATATTTATATATTAGCGTATTCTTTCGCTGCATCGAAACAGGGGCAGTCTTTCGCTGCAAAATCCCTGTGACCTTTTATTACAGCATCGGGATATTTTGCTTTAAGTCGCATTAACAGACACTTAATAGCTAGTTTTTGCAAGGGCGTACGTGTGTCTTTTGATGTTTTACCGTCTTTCGAAAGACCTCCTACATAGCAGACGCCGATACTGTTTGCATTATGCCCTTTGCAATGTGCACCTGCTTGTTCGACTGGCCGTCCAAAATGTATGCTACCGTCGAGATATATTATATAGTGATATCCTATGCTGTCGAAGCCTCGCTCACGATGCCATCTTTCGATATCAGCCACTTTGTAGTTTTTGCCCTCTTGCGTTGCTGTGCAATGTATTATGATAGTGTCAATTTTTCTCATTTTTCGGGTCCTCCATCTTTTTCCTGACTTCGTCATTGCGTACCCCAAAAATCTTCATCAAAGAGTTTAGCTATTTTCTGA